>Ga0164296_1002303_pt1 | contig 19219 bp, 18 predicted proteins | sample GEODES057metaG_FD_113533 | JGI IMG/M metagenome (GOLD analysis project Ga0164296, IMG submission 113533) | Dystrophic lake water microbial communities from Trout Bog Lake, Wisconsin, USA - GEODES057 metaG | ecosystem: Environmental > Aquatic > Freshwater > Lake | place: USA: Trout Bog Lake...
GTCCATGCGCTTTGGCCTTGGCAGCACCAACGGTGCAAGTGGTAGTGGCAGGCGCATTGTTTCGCCGTGGTATTTTAATGAAATCAGGTGATGTGATCGAGCGGATGGCAGCGGTCGATACCATCGTTTTCGATAAGACGGGCACTTTAACGTTGCCCGAACCCGGGCTTGTTGATGCTGGCAAATTATCCGATGAAGCGCTCCGTTGGGCCGGACTGCTTGCGCAAGCAAGCCATCATCCGCTTGCGCGCGCTGTGCGGGATTATGCCGTTCATCGCTTTGGTGCGATAGGCGTCTTATCGGGGGTTGAAGAAGTAACGGGCGAAGGCGTGCGCATTGTGCAGGACGGCGTGATGATCACATTGGGCAGCCCTGCCTTTTGTCAGCTTCCCGCGCCATTGTGGCAGGATCAGAATTCCATGATCGCATTTCGCAGAGGGGATGAGGCAGGTTATATTTCAATAGGCCAAGTGTTAAGACAAGACGCGATACAAACGGTTTCTGCCTTGAAGCGGGATGGTTATCGCTTGATCATTTTGTCAGGGGACCAAAAGGGTCCTGTTCAAACGCTTGCCGATGAACTTGGTGTGGGTGAATGGATAGCCGCAGCAAAGCCGCATGAAAAATTGGTCTATTTGGACGGGCTTAAATCTCAAGGTCGAACGGTATTGATGGTTGGGGACGGGTTGAATGATGCGCCCAGCCTTGCGGCCGCTTCTGTCTCGCTTTCCCCCGCAACGGGAGCGCATGTGACGCAAGCAGCAGCCGATGCTGTTTTTACGGGTGATAGGCTTGCCGCTATTCGTGATACACTCCTGTTGTGCAAACGGGGCCAACAGATCATGCGTGACAATTTTTTATTGGCTTTGGTTTATAATCTCATCGCCGTACCGCTTGCTGTGGGTGGGCTTGTAACCCCTTTGATTGCTGCCGCGGCGATGTCTGGCTCATCTATCCTTGTAACGGTTAATGCGCTGCGCGCGCGAACGGTACGAGGTATTTAACGATGACGATCTTGCTCTATCTCGTTCCTGCAGCGCTCGGATTGGGTTTAATGGCCCTTGTGGCCTTCATGTGGTCACTCAAGTCCGGGCAATATGATGATCTGGATGGGGCTGCCTATCGCATTCTCAATGATGATGATGTGAAAGACCGTTAAGATGGCTCGGGTCGATCGATTGAGGACACGCGCGGGGCAAATTTTTTGCAGCTGTGACAGCGATGGACTGCCGCTTGATCTTGATCGATTGCCGGTTGGTGCTGCCATTGGTCGAATGGCCTTTGCATTTGGAGCATCGGTACTATCGCAAGTCCTGACCTTATCGGTGCTGCCCCTAGCGAGCGCACAACTCGCGGTACACTCTTTTTATCTTCCAGTTCCCTATCTTGCTTTGCTTGTGGGTGCTGCGCTGGCAGGGTTTCCGGCATCGATCCTCATGGATGTGTTTGGCCGTCGGGCTGCTTTTTCATTAGGCGCCAGCCTCGGGATTGCAGGTGGTATTCTGGCCGCCTATGCGTTTATTGATCGGCAGTTTTTTCTCCTCATCATTGCGGCGCTCTGGTTGGGCATGGCGCAAGGCTTTGCTCTGTTTTATCGACACGCAGGCGCCATGGCCGGACATGCGGGTGGTTTGGTCTTCGGCGCTGGGGTGATTGGGGCCTTGCTCGGTCCCTTTATCGTCGAGGGATTGACGCAAGCCATCGGGCCTCTGGCGATTGCCTATGTGCTCGGTGCCGCAGGCCTATCGAATTTGATCACGCTCGCTTTGGCCGTGGGATTACCCGCACGCCAGATCGAGATTGAGGCGGAGGCTGCGCCCCACTTACGACCACAGCTTCGTCATTTTTGGGCCGCAACCTTTATCGCGGCCTTGGCCTGGTTTGCCATGACAGGGTTGATGGCACGAGCGCCCTTGATGATGGTCGGATGTGGGCTAGGCTTTGGCATGGTTGCCTCGGCAATGGCGCTGCATTTGGCGGCGATGTATGTGCCCGGCTTTGTCATCGGCCGCTGGATCGCACATAGCGGCGGGATCACGGTCGGGCTTTGGGGCCTTGCTATGATCGTAGTGGGCGGAGCTGCAATGTCTTGGCAAGTTAGCAGCGGAGGTTTTGGCCTAGCGCTATCCATCGCCGGTTTTGGATGGGGTACGGCGACTTTGGGTGCTATGGCCTCTTTACATCGCGATGGCCGTCCGTCAGCGCTTTGGCTCGCGGCGCATGACGGAATGCTGTTTGTCGCAGCAATTGTCGGGGCCGTAGCTTTCGGAAGGTTTGGCTGATCTGCGCTAAGCGGGGATGCGTTTGGATGAAACCCATGTCAAACTAGGGGCCTATTCATATCGGAGAAGGCTTCATGGCGCTGCGTTTTGTAATCTTGCTTGTCTTGGCGGCGCTAGGCGGATCAGCGATCACGGTTCAGGCTGGACTCAACGCCCAAGTCGGTCGGATGCTTGGTCATCCGCTTTGGGCGACTTTGGTATCTTTGACCGTCAGTATTATCAGCATCGTGCCGCTCTTGGTCATTTTTCGGGTTACGCCACCTAATCTCTCAAGCCTCGATAGCGCACCGTGGTGGGTCTGGATTGGTGGCGCCTTGGGTGCTTTCTTTATCACGGTCGCCTTAATGACGGCGCCCGAGCTAGGGGCCGTGGTTTTTGTTTCCGCCGTAGTGATGGGGCAAACCATCGCGTCGATTCTGCTTGATCAGTTTGCAATCGCCGGATTTCCGTCGCGGCCGGTTACGATCTGGCGGGTTGTTGGTGCTTTGCTTGTCGTTATAGGCGTTTTGATCAGCGCCTGGGCGGCCCAAGCGGCCAGTAAATCTCCTGCCGCCAGCTCTATTGCCAGCTCTGAACATTGATCTCTTGACAATTTTCCGAACCCGTGTGGAAATCTTGACCAATTGGTCAAGTTCTGCAGAAGCAGATATTCCGGGAGGGTCGGAACGATGGGATCGATACGGGCGGACGGCATTCAATCGGGTCGGTTAGCACCTTCCGAATATGAGGCAAATTTTTCGGATATTCATGCTCCGCTTTCCAAGCATGAGGCTTTTGTTGAGTCGGAGCGGTGCTATTTTTGCCATGGGGCACCGTGCCAGACGGCGTGCCCTACATCGATTGATATTCCGCTGTTCATTCGCGAAATCTCGACCGGAAATGATATTGGTGCTGCCAAAACCATTTTAAACGCGAATATTATGGGGGGCATGTGCGCCCGTGTCTGCCCGACAGAGACGCTGTGCGAGGAGGCCTGTGTTCGCGAACATGCCGAGGGTAAGCCCGTCAAGATCGGCCTATTGCAACGTCACGCCACGGACGCCTTAATGGCGAGTGGTAAGCAGCCGTTCAAACGCGCGCCATCGACGGGTAAAAAGATTGCGGTCATCGGCGGTGGACCTGCAGGTCTTGCTTGCGCACATAAGCTTTCTGAGCTCGGTAATGCGGTCACCCTATTCGAATCAAAAGACAAGCTTGGTGGCCTGAACGAATATGGCATCGCAGCCTATAAATCGACGCATGATTTTGCCCAATGCGAAGTCGATTTTATTCTCTCCCTTGGCGGGATCGAGGTTAAAACAAAGCACGCGCTTGGATGTAATCTCGATATCGCTTCGCTAAGAAAAGAATTTGATGCCGTCTTTGTTGGCGTCGGATTATCAGGCGTGAACAAATTAGGCCTTGAGGGCGAGGCAAACCTAGAAGGCGTTGTTGACGCTGTTAAATATATTGCCGAGTTACGCCAAGCCAAGGACCTTTCGGCATTGCCTGTCGGACGCAATGTCGTGGTGATTGGCGGTGGTATGACGGCGATTGATGCAGCTGTTCAATCGAAAAAACTCGGTGCTGAAACTGTAACGGTTGTTTATCGCCGCGGTCAGTCGGAGATGAAGGCCAGCGCGTATGAGCAAGAGATTGCACAGACCAATGGTGTGACGATTAAAACATTCGCTCAACCCGCAGCCCTTGTTAGCGAGAATGGTAAAGTTTCGGCAGTACGCTTTGACGAAACAACGATAAGCGCAGGGCGTCTGACACCAACGGGCGGACACTATACGTTACCTGCCGATATGGTCCTCACAGCCATAGGTCAGCTCTTTGTTCCAGATGGGCTTGGAGGTGCTGATGCTTTGGCGCTTGAGGGTGGCCGGATCAAGGTTGATGCCGAGCGCCGGACCAGTGTGAAGGGGATCTGGGCCGGTGGCGATTGCATCGCTGGAGGTCAGGATCTCACTGTTGCGGCTGTTGAAGATGGTAAGCAAGCCGCTCTTTCCATTCATCACGCGTTAAACCGCTAATCAAGCGAAGGGAAAACAATCATGGCCGATCTTCGCAGTAATTTTTTAGGCATCAAATCTCCCAATCCTTTTTGGCTTGCGTCTGCACCACCGACGGATCGTGAAACCAATGTCGTGCGGGCTTTCAAGGCAGGATGGGGCGGCGTTGTTTGGAAAACGTTGGGGGATGGTGATCCCATCGTTAATGTCAGCGGCCCGCGTTATGGCGCAATCCATAGTTCGGATCGTCGTTTGATCGGTCTTAACAATGTCGAATTGATTACCGATCGTCCGCTCGAACTCAATTTGCAAGAAATCAAAAAAGTAAAACGCGAATGGTCCGATCGTGCCGTTGTCGTTTCGCTGATGGTGCCTTGCGAAGAAAAAAATTGGGCTGATATTTTAAAGCGCGTCGAAGAAACCGAATGCGATGGTGTTGAGCTGAATTTTGGCTGCCCGCATGGCATGTCCGAGCGAGGTATGGGTGCGGCCGTTGGGCAAGTGCCAGAATATATCGAGATGGTCACACGCTGGTGCAAGAAGCATACGCGTATGCCGGTTATCGTAAAGCTTACCCCCAATATTACCGATATACGTTTTCCTGCGCGCGCCGCGCATAATGGTGGCGCCAATGCGGTATCGTTGATCAACACAATTACATCGATCATGACCGTTGATCTCGACCAAATGTCGCCATGGCCTGTCATTGATGGTCAGGGAACCCATGGCGGATATTGTGGTCCTGCCGTAAAGCCGATTGCGTTGAATATGGTCTCGCAGATTGGACGTGATCCTGAAACGCGCAACCTTCCCATTTCTGCCATTGGCGGTGTTACGACATGGAAAGATGCGGCTGACTATATTGCTATGGGTGCCGGCAATGTTCAGGTCTGTACCGCTGCGATGACCTATGGCTTCAAAATTGTCGAAGAGATGATTTCAGGTCTCTCGAATTTCATGGATGAGAAAGGCTATCAAACCATCGATGATTTCCGTGGCTTAGCCCTGCCTAAATTTGCCGAGTGGCAGCATCTCAATCTGAATTACGTTGTGAAGGCATCGATTGATCAAGACCTCTGCATTTCATGCGGGCGTTGTCATCAAGTGTGCGAAGATACATCGCATCAGGCGATCACCAATATGGTCGATGGTAAACGCAAATTTGAAGTGAAAGACGAGGAATGCGTTGGATGTAATTTATGCGCCATCGTGTGTCCGATTCAAGATTGCATCACCATGGTCCATCAGACCAAGGGCACAGATCCACGAACGGGCTTTGCGTATGATCGGCCTTATGCCAATTGGACGACGCATCCGAATAATCCGGGCGCGAGCGGTCACGATTAAGGCTTATTATCCGACGAGGCTTGCTGTGATGTTGATCATCAAAGCAAGAATGGCCGAATTGAAGGCAAATGCTGTGATGCAGTGAATGAGTGTTGCGCGGCGCATTTCGGGCGAGGTTGTCGAAACATCCGCAGTCTGCGCGGCGCACGCGATCACAAAAGAGTAATAGAGAAAGTCGCGATAATCAGGCTCGCGTTGTCCGGGAAAGATAAGTCCGCCATGTCCGCCAGAAGAATCGGAGCGATAATAAAGATTGGCGTAATGCATGGCGAAGATCATATGGGTGAAGGTCCATGACAGAATGACGGTGCCAACCGTCACGCTGAAAATATGAAAATAGGAAGCGCCCGCTGCTTTGCCGGCGGATAATTCGGCAATGATTGTACCGAAGCTAACCAATGCCCCGCCAAGCGTTGCTGCCAAAATCATCCAGTCTCCTTCATCGTAGAGTGCTGCGCGCTTTCGGCATGTTTCGACGGTCGAGGTGCCAATTAAATAGCCCGTTGTCGTAATGTAATAGAGCGCCATGGCATCCCAGCCTGCCACTAGATTGATCGTTAAACGCTGAAACGGCCACAAAAGCGCGGAGATGCAAAGACCCAATCCCAGCGCCAGGAATAAACGATGCCGGGCGGCTAAAAGCATTCGAAATTGGCTTTTACGCAATGACATGGTTTTAGTGACCCCGCTGCACGATGAAGCGTGCCGTTGCCCGCAACATATCGGCCTCAGCCCCAAATCCGGCGAGCGCTTCTAAACCGATTCTCGCCAGCCGATCGCGCTCGGCCTTTGCATGGTCGAGCCCCATGAGGGCAACGAGCGTTCCTTTGCCTTGCTCGCTATCTTTGCCTGCACTTTTGCCGAGTGTCGCCGTGTCGGCCTCAACGTCCAAAATATCATCGGCAATCTGGAATGCTGCACCGATGGCACGGCCGTAATCCGTTAGCGCCTTTCGGGTCGGCAGAGAGGCCTGACCGAGAATACCGCCCGCCTCGACAGCGAAAAGCAGCAAGGCTCCTGTTTTCATGGCCTGCAACTGTCTGATCTCGTCGGCATTAAGGGAAAGCGGCGCCTTTGTTTCGGAATAGCGACCTTCGGCCTCGAGATCCAGCGCTTGGCCGCCCGCCATCCCTCCGATTCCGGATGCCCGCGCTAGTCCCATGACGAGGTCCAAACGTACCATTGCATCGGGATGAATGGCATGGCGAGCCATGACATCAAATGCCAAGGTTAGCAGCGAGTCTCCTGCCAATATCGCCAAGGCGTCATCATAAACCTTATGGACGGTGGGGCGCCCACGGCGAAGATCGTCATTGTCCATGGCGGGCAGGTCATCGTGAACAAGCGAGTAGCAATGGACGAGTTCGAGCGCCGCGCCAGCCAGCAGGGCCGCTTGGGCATCTGCCCCGCACAAGCGCGCGCTTTCGGACAATAAAAAGGGTCTGAGCCGCTTTCCGCCCCCGAGGGCGCCATGGCGCATGGCGGCCAATAAGTTTTTGGGACGGGCCGTTTCATTAGGGAGAGGAAATTCGGCTAAAATTCCATCGAGAAGCGTTTCAATGGCCTCACCAGTGGCCATTAAGGCGGTTTGAAATGATTTTTCTTCTAGGCTCATGGTCAATTTCGTCCGTTTTATAGAGTTGGACTTGCCTGATGACGTAGCGTGGGTCAAGTTCTCCGGGTGACGGCGTTATTTTTAGACGATTAATCCGTGGTTTGGTCTAGCCATTCCCGTTTAACCTCTGTATAAGCCGCCCTTCAGAATTCAATCTGGCGTGGACTTTCCGCGTCTAAATATTCGACACGGAGTTTCCGATGGCCGTTCCTAAACGCAAAACATCCCCTTCCAAGCGCGGTATGCGCCGTTCCGCTGACGCTCTTGCCGCCCCGACCTATGTCGAGGACAAGGACTCGGGCGAGTTGCGCCGTCCGCATCACGTCGATCTCAAGACCGGCATGTATCGCGGTAAGCAGATTTTGAAGGTCAAGAAGGAAGCTTAATCAGCTTTCTGGCTTTTCAGCTTAAAAAATCCCGGCTCAAAAGCTGGGATTTTTTTTATCCATTACGCTGCATTCATCCGATGTGCGTCAGGCGAAGTATGCCTGCGCCTTAACCGCAGTGTAAGGCTGAACGGAGTGGGATTGCCGATAGGCGGCCGCTCCATATTCCGGTGCCGCTCGGTTTTTCAGCCGCATTTCCGGGTTATTTGACCGCATAGCAATCAAATGCGCCAAGAACCGCGCATCGGGCCGCAATCTATAGGCGGTACTTTGGGCGCGCGTTGTATCGGATTGCCCATAGGGGACCAAGCTCTGAGAGCCGCTCATGCGATTTTTCCCGGATCTAAGGCCAAGACGGCCTTTCAGATGCGGAGCGCTATAGCATGCCCTGTTATAATGGTTAACGTAAGGTTAATATATAATTTTTAGATATATCTAACGGTTTATGTAATAATGATCCGCTCTATCGCCCGAGCTTTTCGAGGCGCTTTTGCATTTCCGCTAGTTCTTTCTTCAATACATCAATGTCTTCATCGCCAGTTTTTGTTGGTGCGGCTTCAGAAGCCTTATCCGGAGCGCTTGGCATTTTGCTAAAGGGTAAGAACATCGACATGGCGTTACGGAACATGTCCATGTTTTTCTGCCCGAATTCTTCCATTACCCCGAAATTTTGCGCGCCGAAGGCGTTTGTCATTTGATCGCGGAATTTTTGCTGATTTTCGGTCAGCATCTGGATGGAGTGTTCCAGATAGCTCGGCACCATCGCCTGCATGCTATCGCCATAAAAGCCGATCAGCTGGCGCATAAAATTGATCGGTAAAAGGCTTTGGCCCGTCTTCGCTTCCTGTTCGAAAATAATCTGGGTCAGCACTGGACGGGTAATATCCTCACCCGATTTAGCGTCAATCACGGCAAAATTATCACCACGCTTTACCATCACTGCAAGATCGTCGAGCGTCACATAGGTGCTCGTGCCCGTGTGGTAGAGGCGACGATTTGCATATTTTTTGATAATGGTCGGTTGTTCTTTATCGGTCATCAATGCATCAACTCGTAAAAAGTGTCTCGGATTTCAATGGATCAAGGTCTAACCATCTGATTGACCCTGCGAGTGGACAGTAAAAATCGATGGAATGCAAGCTATTCGCCTTATGGCGTAATCCTTAAGCGATCCAGCAAAAGACCCAAACTGACTTGACGAGCGGCGTTCAACTCGCAATGAAGTGAGGATGATGAGGTTTAGCCGTTTATCCTAATCGACCGCTCCGGCTTGATTGGGTACGGCCTCGAAGGAGGATAGAGCATGGCATCTCCCGATATTGTGATTGTTGGCGCAGCGCGTACCCCTGTTGGCTCTTTTAATGGAGCGCTTTCCACGCTTTCGGCTCACGAGCTTGGGGCCATTGCCATTCAGGCAGCCCTTCAACGCGCAGGCGTTAATGCCGCGGAAGTCGATGAAGTCATTTTAGGTCAAATTCTTGCCGCGGGTCAGGGCCAAAATCCTGCCCGTCAAGCCGCGATGAAGGCCGGTGTGCCGCAGGAAGCGACAGCCTGGGGCCTCAACCAGCTCTGCGGATCGGGCCTTCGTGCTGTGGCCATCGGCATGCAGCAAATTGCCAATGGTGACGCGAATGTCATCGTGGCGGGTGGTCAAGAATCGATGTCGCAAGCCCAGCACACCGCTCATCTTCGTAACGGTACCAAGATGGGCGATTTGAAATTTGTCGACACGATGTTGCGTGACGGCCTACTCGATGCGTTCCAAGGCTATCATATGGGCATCACGGCCGAGAATGTTGCGACGAAGTGGCAAATCAGCCGTGACGAGCAAGATGCGTTCGCCGTTGCTTCGCAAAACAAAGCGGAAGCCGCGCAGAAAGCCGGAAAATTTAAGGACGAAATCACGCCTGTTACGATCTCGACGAAGAAGGGTGACATCGTCGTCAGCGATGATGAATATATCCGTCACGGCGCAACGCTTGATAGTCTCACCAAGCTCAAGCCCGCCTTTTCCAAAGAGGGAACGGTTACGGCCGGAAACGCTTCGGGTATCAATGACGGTGCGGCTGCCTTGGTATTGATGACAGCAGCTGAAGCCAATCGTCGTGGTTTGACGCCGCTTGCCCGTATTGCCTCTTGGGCGACGGCAGGCGTTGATCCTGCGATTATGGGTTCGGGACCGATCCCTGCAACGCGTAAGGCTTTGGAAAAGGCGGGTTGGAAGGCATCCGATCTTGATCTCGCCGAAGCCAATGAGGCTTTTGCTGCTCAAGCAATCGCTGTTAATCGCGATCTCGGTTGGGATTCAGCTAAGGTAAACGTCAATGGTGGCGCGATTGCGATCGGTCATCCGATTGGCGCATCAGGTGCTCGTGTTTTGGTGACACTGCTCCATGAAATGCAAAAGCGCGATGCCAAGAAGGGCTTGGCTACGTTGTGCATTGGTGGCGGTATGGGCATTGCCCTCGCCGTTGAACGATAAGTCATTTTAGAAGGCCGGGATAAAAATCCCGGCCTATTCACTTTAAAGGGAGAAGCTTGATGGCACGTGTAGCATTGGTAACGGGCGGGTCTCGTGGAATTGGCGCGGCGATTTCAATCGCGTTGAAGGCAGCCGGATATACCGTTGCCGCAAATTATGCCGGCAATGATGAAGCCGCCGCTGCTTTCTCAAAAGAAACGGGTATTCCCACTTATAAATGGGATGTTTCAAATTATGATGCATGCGTTGAAGGGATTGCCAAGGTTGAGGCAGCCCATGGCCCCGTTGATGTGCTTGTCAACAATGCGGGGATCACGCGGGATTCGATGTTCCACAAAATGACGAAGGATCAGTGGGATCAGGTGATCAGCACCAATCTCTCGTCACTCTTCAATATGACCCGTCCGGTGTGGGAGGGCATGCGTGCTCGCAAATTTGGCCGCGTCGTGTGCATCTCATCCGTGAACGGACAAAAGGGTCAATTGGGCCAAGTCAATTATTCCGCTTCTAAAGCGGGCGATTTGGGCTTCGTTAAAGCGCTTGCGCAAGAAGGCGCACGTGCTGGCATCACCGTCAATGCGGTGTGCCCGGGCTATATCGCTACCGATATGGTAAAGGCTGTCGATCCTGCGGTTGTCGAGAAGAATATTTTGCCGCACATCGCAATCGGCCGTTTGGGCGAGCCTGAAGAGATTGCGCGTGCGGTTGTTTTCCTCGTGGCCGATAATGCCGGCTTCATCACGGGTTCGACGATCTCCGCCAATGGCGGCCAATATATGATCTGAGGAAATGTGAAGCGTTCAACGGCGACACTGACAGGCTTCGGGGCCATTCTTCTTTGGTCTTCGCTTGCTTTAATGACGGCGGCATCGGGTACGGTGCCGCCTTTTCAATTGGCCGCGATGACATTTCTGGTGGGCGGATTGATTGGCCTGCCCTTTTTATACCGCCATCCGAATGGCTTGAGACTTCTTTTACAGCCTTTGCCGGTGTGGTTGCTCGGCGTTGGTGGATTATTTTTATATCATGCTGTTTATTTTGCAGCGCTGCGCTTAGCGCCTCCTGCAGAGGCGGGATTAATCGCGTATTTATGGCCCCTTCTCATCGTTCTGATGTCGGCCTTTTTACCCGGTGAAAAACTCAGAGCCGGTCATGTCATCGGCGCGATTTCCGGATTTCTGGGCGTTGCCCTTTTATTATCCGGCAAAGATGACGGGCTTGGCTTTAGTGGCCAGCATCTCAATGGTTATCTCTTGGCATTTTTATGTGCCTTTATTTGGTCGGGCTATTCCATTTTATCCCGTCGCTACAAAGACGCGCCAACCGAAATGGTCGCTGCCTATTGCTTGTTGACCTCATTCTTATCTCTCGTCGCGCATCTCTGTTTTGAGCAAACCGTTTGGCCCGATACGCACAGCCAATGGCTGGCCATTATTGCTCTGGGTATTGGTCCGGTGGGCGCTGCGTTTTACCTATGGGACAGAGGTGTTAAGCAGGGCGATATCCGCTTACTGGGCGTCTTGTCCTATGCCGCTCCGGTTTTATCCACGCTGTTGCTTGTGATCGTCGGTTTTACCGAGGCGAGTCTATCACTGGGAATTGCGACATTCCTCATTGTCGGTGGTGCCCTTTTAGCCAGTCGATCTAATCACTAGAGCCGTAAGGCGTTGGATTGCACTTGTTTGATCGGGCGTAGCAGCGATTCAAGAATCGTCCGGCGACCCGTTAGAATATCAACCTCAGCCAGCATCCCGGGCGTTACTGGTTTGCCCGGGCCAAAATCTTTTGCGGATGCCTCTAGCCGAACGCGAAAATAAGGCTGACCTTTTTCGTCTTGTAACGCATCGGCTGAGATATCGATCACTTTTGCATTCAGTCCGCCATAGGTTGAAAAATCATAGGCGCTGACCTTGATGACCGCTTTTTGACCCGGCCAGATTTCAGCGCGATCATTGGGCTGAACGCGCGCTTCAATAGCGAGACCAGCATCGCCGGGAACAATTTCAACCAAAGGTTCACCTGATTTAACTACACCACCAATGGTTGATACGTGGAGCTTGTTAATGATCCCCGTCATGGGCGCCACAACATCTGAACGCGCGCTTCTATCCTTAAGTGCCGCAATCGTCTCTTCCAGTTTTGCGATTTGCAATTCGGTTTCAGAACGCTCTTTATCAGAGTCAGAGCGGAAGCGTGATTTTGCTTCCTCCATGCGGCGCGATATTTCACTCATAATTGCTTCGTCGCGTGGGATCTCATGCACCAAGTCGGATAGTCTTTGTTCAATCTGTTGCAGAGAGCGTTCATTATCCAAGAGATCATTCGTCGAAAACGCGCCGACAGAATTGAGCTTTCTTAAATTACTGACCCGCTTATCTACCAATTCTCGCTCACGAATTGTATTGGCCCACCGTGAGCGTGCCTCGGATAGATCGAGCGATTTCTGTTTATATTGGTCCTCCAATATGCCGACCTGCGCCAGCAAGGTCGCGCGCTTGCCGTTGAAAAACTCCCGTTCGCGTTCAACAATTTTCGGAATATCATTTTCCAATTCGTCCGGAAAAACGAGCGTTTCGACATCGCGTACTTCAGCTGTTAGTCGGACCATACGAGCCTGCTTGGCTTTCATATCGATGGTGGCTTGCGCCAATTCTGATCGAGAAAAACTATTATCAATCCGCAACAGTGGCGCGCCTTGATTGACGCTATCTCCCTCCCTGACAAGAATTTCCGTCAAGATACCGCCTTCAAAATGCTGAACCGTTTGAACTTGCGATTGAGGAACGATTTTCCCGAAGCCTCGAATGACGCGGTCAATTTCGGTGTTTGAAGCCCAAGCGAGTAATGCGACAACTGAAATAGCAGTCAGAACGACAAAGCTTCGCGAGGCTCCCAGAATAATTTTATGGGATTGCCGCGGATAGGGAATCGGCCCGGTTGTGCCCATTTTTGGGCCAGGCGGTACAATCTTATCTTTAGGAAGTTCAACCATAGCGTTTAAAAACCTAGACCTACACTTTCGAAAGAAGTGTTCATATTTAATAAAATAGAACCGACTATTCCAAAAATCGTTAAATTTATTCGATAATTTTTCATTTTATTTAATATTTTACATATATTACGCTACGGCAATATATATCGTCGTTTGCCTCTAAAGTATTATCGTTGCGGAATTAAGGCAGAATATGTCTGTTTCACCATCAAATGATGATCCCGATAGTGCCAATTCTTCCAAAGAGGGCGCATCGGTCATCCCTATCGCCACACCGCCATCGCGGATGCTTCGGCTCGCGCCAAGCGATGACGGGCGGCAATCGAGTGGTGACGAACCGATCCTCGCGGCTGAAATCGTGGATGGTTCGGCTTCACCTTCCGCCGAAGAACCACAGCCGAGCAATGAAGCGCCCGGTAAGATGTCGATTATTCGCGCGCTCGATTATCTGGCAGGCCAATGGTTTGACCAGCCTATTGATCTCACCCGTCCGGATACGACGATAGAAGCGCTTTCGCCAGAGACAGCGATTGCCTATGCATCGGAACTTGGATTGGAGCTTGTTCCCCGAAACGGTCGGCTGATCCAACTACACGAAACCGATTTTCCGTGTCTTGTCATTGACAGGGACGGCCAATGCCGGATCCTCCTTCGAAAGATTAATCGCTGGGCTTTCCTGTGCCGTACCGTGGATCGCGATCTTCCGATTGATCGCAAGCATGTTGAGTCCACCTATTCTGGATCGCTATTTTTGGTCCGTCCAATCGATGAATTTGCAACACGATCCCCGCATGGTGGGGTCGATGAGGATGCGGATCATTTGGATGATCGCCCGATTGATTCCGTGATCGGTTTCCTTGTTTCAACGATGTTGCGCAAGCGGCCTGGCGCACTCACGCAACTTGCTGTCGCGGGTGCCTTAAGCAATTTCTTGCTGGTGCTTGTCCCTATTTTTTCGATGGCGGTTTATGATCGTGTGATCCCCCATCTGGCCTATGAAACACTCTGGGCACTAACGATTGGTATTGTCATCGCGCTGGCCGCCGATCTCGCACTGCGTCACGTGAAAGTCAGGCTGATCGATTCCATTGCTGCTGACATCAGCCATGTTGTTCAAGTGCGGTTCTACCGCCGATTGGTGCATGGGCGAATGGTTGCTATGCCCCGCACAGGCGGCGCCTTAGCCCAAACGATCCGGGATCTAGAAAGCTATAGCCAATTAATTCCGATGGCTTTTCTATCCCTTTTTGTCGACGTGCCCTTTATTTTTATCACGTCGATCATACTCGCTGCGGTTGCAGGTACTGTGGCGCTCGTTCCTTTGGCTGGAGCACTCATCGTCGGAGCCGTCTTTGCCATCGCGCATTTTGCCAGTCGCTCTCGTCTGGCTCCGTTTTTGGTGCTGATGCGGCTTCAATCCAATTCCGTTATCGAGACGATCGAAGGGTTGGAGACGGTTAAGACGACGACGGCTGAATCAGCGCTGCTTAACAAATGGGAACGCCTGGCCGATGCGACCGCTTACGGCAGCCATATGTCCCGACTTGCCCATGCCTTTGCCCAACAATGGACGATGTCGATTAGCCAAGCCATGACGGTCGCTACTCTTGTCTTGGGAGTTTATGAGATTAGCCAAAACGCTATGAGTGTCGGTGCATTATCGGCAGCCACAATGCTTGTTGGCCGGCTTATCGGTCCTATCACTCAATTTGTCGCGCAATCCCAGAGGGTGATTCAGGCCCGTAAAACGCTTGAACCTATTCGTTTTGTTCTGAACGCTCCTATCGAGCGTGCCGGTGATAGTGGTTTTGCAGGAAATCGAAAGATTCTTGGAAAGCTCGATTTTATCAATGTGCGTTTTACCTATCCCGGCTCGCCATCACCAAGCCTACAGGGGATCAATTTATCCATTAGGCCGGGCGAGCGCATTGGCATTATTGGGCGTGTCGGTTCGGGAAAGAGCACCCTCTTGCGCTTAATCGTCCGTCTGCTTGAAGCAGAGGAAGGCGCCATTCAGCTGGATGACAGTGATATCCGGCAATTTTCACCGAGAGATATTCGTCGGCAAATTGCCTATATGAGGCAAGATTCAAGCCTCTTCGACGACACTTTGCGGGCTAATCTTTTCTTTGGGCTTGAACAACCCGACCAGCGTTTGGTCGAGCATGCGTTAGCGATATCCGGCGTGGCGAATTTTGCCGCAAAAAATGCCGAGGGCTTTAGCTTTAGGGTCGGACCAAGGGGCGAAAGATTATCAGGCGGAGAAAGACAAGCGGTCGGCCTTGCACGCGCAATGATAGGCGATCCAAAAATGCTACTTTTAGATGAACCAACTGCCGCGATGGACAATACGATCGAACGCCAGATTATAAATGGCATAACGCCCTGGCTTCATGGCAAAACATTGATTGTTGCGACCCATCGAGCGGCTCTTCTTGATCTGGTCGATCGCGTTATCCTGATGCAGGACGGGCGAATTGTCGCCGATGGCCCCAAGGAGCAGGTCTTACGAAATCTTAAAGCAGGGTAAACCTAATCCCTTAGATGCTTATCTTTAAATGCATTGTAAATTGACGTTAGGTAATCTATAGTGTCATCCGAAGTGCTATTTGGGTGTAAAATCGAACATGGCGGGCCCATCAGACGGGGAAGAAGTAAATTATTGGCCAGGCTTCGTTGACGCGTTGTCGACGATGACGATGATGCTTATCTTTTTAATGATGATTTTGAGTTTAGTTGTCGTGAGCATCTCTCAAACAGCCTCTAAAAGTCAGATTATGGCTATCGCTAAAGCAGCTAAAGTGGACAGTACCGGCGCGCCGATGTCGATCGACAAACTCACGGCGCAAATTTTAGACGTGCTGTCCCGTAAAAGTGATCCGCCGAATTCAAATTTGCCAGTTCCAGAAACAAGGCCTCAGCAAGAAACGTTTATTGTCGATCCTAGTGCTCTTGCCAAAATTCAAGAAGAAAAGAATTTTTCTATCGACGACGGCCAAAAAATTGCCGCTCAGGGTGCAAATGATTCTTTGATCTCTAATGGTAGGTCCGCAACAGTCGATACCGCCAGTAATATTGGTGATTCAACGCTTGCTGCGAACATTCCTCCAAAAAGTTCGCAAACGGCGGAGCTGGACCCTGAAGCGGGGCATCTCAATTTTGCGACGCCTGAGCAAAATATGGACGATAAAAGGATCGTATCACGCCATCCTGCCGATCTTCGCCCGTTTGGAGGCGCGACGGATGTCAAGACAAATAAAGCGCTCATTACGATCGAATACCAACCCCATGCCGTTCGAATTGATGAATTGAGCGCATCTAAATTATCCGAACTCATCACATCCCGAAAAGGTGAATTGGCGGATCGTACGCTTCAAGTACGTGCCTTCGCTAATGTGCAAAATGGCAATGTTACCGAGGCGCGCCGATATGGCTATTATCGAGCAATGGGCCTACGTCAGTTTCTAGTCGACGCCGGAATTCCTGCCGATCAAATTCGCGTGGGCATTGAAGACATTACAAATCAAGATTTGACCGATATTGCTGAGCTTTTTGCCCTTTAGAGATAATGGATTGATTGAGCTATGAAATCATACGATGTCACACGCGATGCAAATTCTTTAAAGTCGATACAAACCGAGCTTATCAAATCATGCATCGTAGTTTGTGCAATTTTCGCCTTGGCCTTTTGGCAATCTGAATTTGCTCTTAACGGTATACGCGCGCAGCCTACGCTGAACTTAGCGATTATCGGCGTTTTTCTTTTTGGAACGGTCAAAGCTCTTATATCAAATTTTCATCTATTTGGTGAGTATAGGGCCCTGCAAGCAATGAAGGAAACCTGGGCCGATTTTGATGAAATGGAAAAATCGGGTGATCATGGCGGTGTGCTTCGCCTGATGCGTGCGGCCGAGCCGGCAAAAGTGTTTAGCCTGCCGACGATTCTCGGACCTATATATGAAGATGTGATGGGTGAGATGTTGAAAACCCGCGCCTTGCGGGCATCTCTTACCCAGCGCAATACGTTGATCGCCACGATAGGCGAAGGCATCAAGACCGAAAGATCGCTGGTCAATTATATCACCGGTACTTTGATTTTGATGGGTCTTATCGGAACGTTTATCGGCCTCATGGAAATGGTTGCATCTGTCGGTGGGATTATCGGCAGTTTGAATGAGGCTGGTTCGGGTTCAGAAGACGCAATTAAAAATGTGTTGCGCGATCTTCAAGCCCCATTGACGGGTATGGCAACAGGCTTCTCGGCTTCGCTGTTTGGGTTGTTCGGATCATTAAGCTTAGGTTTGATCGCACGTTTTGGTACAACGGCCGCTAATGCGATTAAGCGTGAATTTGAGACATGGCTGTCGCGTATTAGTAACCTTGAAGCGCAGGGTACTGGCAGCGGCAGCACTGCGGGGACCGTGGATGGCACAACGGTGGCTATCGCCGGATCTCTCCTTGGCGCCTTCAGAACAACCCAAGGCCTTATTACCAGAAGTGCCGAGGTTATGAAACGATTGGGCGAACGACAAGAAACGCAAACGGAGGTGCTGGCAAAACTTGTTGAGCAGGTTGAAGGTCTTTCCATCCGGCAAGGCCAGACGATCACGCAGCTAAAACGCGTTGATATGATTGGCGACACTCTTGATAGCATGCGCGAGGAAGCCATTCTTCGCGATCGCGCCGCGTCAAATCGCTTAGTGGAAGGTATTGGTAGGGTATCGCAAGTCATCGAGAATAGCCGTATCGACTTGTTTGATGCCGTTCAAAATGTAGCCGAACAGGTTCGCGGTACAGAGCGTTTGGGTCATGTTCTCGAATTGCAACAGAATCGAGGCTTTGAGGCTATTGCTCTTGAGCTGTCGACGATTGCTGCCGCAGGCAATGAACGCGGGCGAATATATTCTGAACATCATAGCGAAGTTGAAAAATTAATTCGCACATCGCTCCGGCCATTAGACGTCGGCACTGTATCGGATCAATTAGCAGCATCGGTTGATGAGCGTTTAGCCGCAGGCTTCGGAGCTGTTGCCGCATCCTTTGATGAATCGCTTAATCGACTGGTTTCGGGATTAGACCGTCTGGGGCGGACCCAAGCCGAATTGGCCGACCGCCTACTTGCTGTTGATGCAGCGATAACCCCTGCCGAAGAAATGCGCGCCTTTGGCAAGAATATCGAGCAGGGCGTCGCGAGCGGCTTGGCAGAAATCGCCAAGGTTCTTGAAGGCGTTTTGAGCGATCGCTCACGGCAAGTGAATGAGCAAATTGATGCCGCCTCAAAGGCCAACACGACCGACGATTCGATTGCCGATTCATTCGAGCTTAATAAAATCGTCGTTGAAGCGGTCTTGGATCGGTTCAGAAAAAAATCAAAAAATATTCGTTCAGCCTCGTAATCATATGATTGCCGATCTTTTGACTGCTAGGAGCCCATAATGCTGGATCGCCCCAATAATTCATCTCCCAAGAATATCGCGAAGCGTCCGTGCTGCATCATTGCCGAGCTTGGTCTGGATGAGCACGATGTTGTCCTCGATGGCGTGGTTCGCTGGCTGGTACTGGATCGCGCTTTGTTTCGTGAGGCCACGCGCTATATCTTGAAACGAAAAGGCGACTCGGTACTGCTTCGTATTTTAGGCGACGATTATCCTGCTACCATTTTAGGCACCACGTCGGAGGGCTATTAGCTGCAGTTCGACAATCCGATGGATCCGGATGTGGTTGACGAGCTCGTCTCACGGCATTTAACCGACGAATAAGAGCGATTGGCCAGCCGAGCCGAAGCCCGCAAGGGCAAAGGCTGGTCGGAGCAAAAGGATTTGAACCTTCGACCCGCTCGTCCCGAACGAGGCGGGCGACCAGGCTGCGCTACGCTCCGATGTTCCCGAATGCGCCGCTATATAATGACGCAGTTTTGACCCCGCCAGCGTGAATATGGCTGAATTTGTCCTTCGATTGGAAGTTTAGCGATGATGCTGGCTTGCGTCTGCGCGACAGCCGAATTAAGGATCGCCTGCTGCTCATACGGGCAAGCGAATCGCGATGGGGCGTCGCCAAGCGGTAAGGCAGTGGATTTTGATTCCACCATGCGGAGGTTCGAATCCTCCCGCCCCAGCCA
>Ga0164296_1002304_pt1 | contig 19202 bp, 7 predicted proteins | sample GEODES057metaG_FD_113533 | JGI IMG/M metagenome (GOLD analysis project Ga0164296, IMG submission 113533) | Dystrophic lake water microbial communities from Trout Bog Lake, Wisconsin, USA - GEODES057 metaG | ecosystem: Environmental > Aquatic > Freshwater > Lake | place: USA: Trout Bog Lake...
CTGGATGTGCAAGTATTGTAACTCCTGTACCTATTATACCTGCATCCGGCCTAACTGTTATATCCTTCAGCGAAATCTTAAATAGCACGGCTGATTATCGCACATTACTTAGCGGAGGCCCCCTAAACGATAATCCAATAACAATAAATACTGGAACAAATTCCCTCGGAATGTACAATTATCCAGCAGGATTTTATGCAACCGCGACTCCTTCTCTATTTGACGTATCTACAATCCCAAGTATCTATACAAATTTTAATATGCTCGTTTTTAAACTACAAAACTCAGGAACATCGCCATATTATCAAGTAAGGTATAATGGACAATCTACAAATAATTTCTACTCAAACGTCTCTACCATAAATTCATCTCTCCATCCAAGCACTATCAAATATATCGGAGGCTCAAATATACAACAATTCTGGGGAAACATCGGTCTCGTTGCAATATATAACTCTATCCTATCCGATGGACAAATATCAGATTTATATAATCGTTTTTCATCAAGATTCTTATATAATACACCTCCAGTTACATCTGGACTTATCGGATATTATACAGGTGAATCATGGACCGGTACACAATGGACAGACCTCTCCGGAAATGCAAATCACGCTGTTACCATAACCGGTACCATCATAACATTCAATAATACTCAATATGATAGTTCATCAGTATCTTATCAATCATTAAATGGAAATAAATATTTAGGAGGCGGCATCACTGCCGGAATAACTTTTCCTTCCGCTATTCTCCCACAAACATATACTCTTTTATGGGTCGCGCGCTATGCAGGTATCAATGAAACCACTGGTACAGGTTCCGGAACGAGTCTGCGCATTTTTGATGCAACAACAAGTGATTGGTTATCAGGTTTTAATGGAGGTCTCGCCGGTGTAGCGAAACATGGCACGAATTATGTTACGCAAAATACTACAAATATTTATGGAAATAATTGGATTATCGGCAGTGACCAAACAAATCTCTTTAGAGCAAATGGATCAAATTTAACGATATCATCAGGTGTATCCGGAACATACAATTTAACAATCAATAATGGCTTTAATAAAGCAACACAAGCATCCGATTGGATGGTTGCCACGGTTCTCGTCTATTCCCGCGAACTCCTCGTAACTGAACTGAATTCTATGGAAACGTTTTTAGCACAAAAATATAATTTAACATCATATCTCCAATTATATCAATTATCTAAAATATCAAATACAGCTAAATCTGCGTGTGTTGGTGCATATGCATTATATCTCTTATCGGGTTCATACACTGGACCAGTAGTAAAAATAAGAAATAATACAAACAACATCGCTATGGATTTCTACGCAGATATAAACGGCACTATTACAATCGCGCCATATGGAACCGGACAAACACTTACTACATGGCTCGGTGGTTCAGTTGGAACAGTTGATACATGGTATGACCAATCTGGTAACGGTAATAATGCTATTACAGTAGAAGGTACTTCTTATCAACCTACTATAAATGTTGGGAGCAATATTATAACTTTTAATGGCGCAAATCGCATGCAACTCCCTAGCGGAACTGTACCGATAGGTGATTCGAGTTATAGTGTCATATTGAAACATAATGGAGTAGCAGGCACTACAAGTACATTCTTGGGTTCAGGTGCAAGTACAGGAACATCACAAGCATTGACGTTCGCTACAAATGGTGTTGCCTATATAGATTATTGGAACGGAAATAATGCAACCAGTGGGAGTGTATTTGCGAAGGCGAATATAGCTTCTTATAAATATACTACAGGAGCCTATAATAATCGTAATATTTATATCAATGGTACACAACAGACATATGCATTTGGTGGTGGCGCTACTACTGTACGTAATAGTACTTCCGCAAATAATTATATAGGATACGGTGCATGGAATACACAATATCTAACGGGTGATTTATATTGGCTTTACATATTTAATAATAATATATCATATACAGATGAAAATATATTAGAAGGGACACCATTTTATGTTCCACCTATCACTAATTTTGCAGCATCGGTTTCTATCGCAAATGCAGTTACTAGTTTTACATGGAGTGATACCGCTGGGTATCAATATTTACTTATTACATGTGCGTCTCTTTCATATACTTCTACCGCTATAATAATTAGTACAGGAAGTACATTTACTCCTAGTGGTCTCAATCTTACTGCAAATACAGCGTCGACATTTACAATTACCCCGTATTATTACCTTAATACAAGCGGAAACTCTGCAACTGCCGCAACTGGTATACCTATTACAAGTGCCGCTGCAACTCTCATTCTCAATGGATATCCATCTATAACCGCGCAACCTACAACAAATGTTTCCGCTTCTGGTACTAGCGCAAGTCAAACTGTCAACTGGACTGGGTCTTATACAAGTGTTGTAGTTGCTCTTGTTTCTGGTTCTGGAACAGTTGGTTCATATGGGGCAGGTACAGTAACAGTTACCGCATTAACTCCAAATACATCTTATAGTTATACTATTACACCATGGAGTGGTGCATCAGGAACTGGCCTATCAGGTACACCTCAAACTACAACTGCACTTGTTACTTTAGCAACAATATCTGCAACGGCAACTACATCTGCACCATCTTCTGTCGGTATTACAATTACATGGCCCGCTGCAGTTGCTGGAAATTATAGTACTGTAACTATTACATCTTCGCCCACTATTGCGGTTCCTGTTCCATCACTCACGAATCTGAGTGGAACATCTGTCACAATAACCAGCGGACTCTCGGCAAGTACAACATATACATTTACAATAACGCCAAATAACTCTGCAGGAGTGGGAAATTCTGGAAGTGCAATTACGTGTAGCGGAACAACAACCGCAAGTGGAGGCACTCCTGCAGTATCCGCCGCAACTCCCGCAACTATTGTAAACGCTGGCTTTGAAACCACTGCAACGCCTCTTATGGGAGATCCATATTATTCACAGGTTGTTCTGATGCTTCGCGGAGACGGAACCTTCGCCGATTCAAGTCTCTACGGCGCAAGTGGAAATGTCGGCGCAAATGTAGCTACAAATTCTCTGACGTATCTCTTTGGAAGTGGAAGTCTACAGTTTTCCGGTGGCACCGGCACTGCATCTTACTATTATACTCCGACGTCTTCTGCATATACATTTGGTGCTAATAATTTTACTATTGAATTTTGGTATAATTTAAGCGCTAGTATAAATGCTACATCGGGAACAAATGTTGGTCTCATGGGAAATTCCGCACAAGGAACCTTTACAACAAACACCTGGCAATTATACTTTAATAGCACTTCTGGGTTGACTTTCGCTATTTATAATAATACAATTACGCTCTCTGCACCGGCAGTATCCACAGTATACACACTCGGCTGCTGGAATCATGTAGCAGTTGTTCGTAATGGAACAATTCTTTTCATGTTTATAAATGGAACTCTTATTGCGACTACAACAATTGGAGCAGCGAATATGCTTGATGCGGGAGGTGTAAATACGAATATAATTGCAGTAGGCGCATCTGGTATAGCCGCAAATACAACGCTTACAGGATTTATAGATGACCTGCGAGTGACAATAGGAACTGCTCGGTATGTGGCTACATTTTTGCCGGCAACACTGGCAAATCCCAATTTTGCGGCACTATCAGCTGCGACACAGTATCTTTCCGCGGATCCATATGGACAATTTGTTGTACTTTTATTACATGGTCTAGGAACTGGTAATAGCACAACTTTTATAGATAATAGTCAATATAATACAACATTGACTTCATACGGAACTTTTGGTTCTGGTGCACCTGTTATTGCGGCAAATGGAAGTCCTATTTCTGTTCCAGCTGGAACTCCTCTTGGTTCTTCAGCAGTATATTTTAGTTCAAGTGGTAGCACTGGAACATATACAAATTTTTTATTAACACCACAATCATCAGCATATACATTTGGTACTCAAAATTTTACAATTGAATTCTGGGTATATATGATATCAATTCAAGCAGGCACAAATATGGGTATATTATCAAATGCAAGTGCGGCAGGTACAGGAGCAACATGGAATATTTATTATTGGACAGGTGGTCCATACTGGTGTTTTGGTATTCCAGGTGGACAAATACAAAATACAACAATTGGAACTAGTGGTTGGTATCATATTGCAGCTACACGTAATGGAACTGCTTTCCAATTTTATGTTAATGGAAGTTCTGCAGCAACAAGGGGCCAAGTAGCATCAAGTGCAGCACAAGATTCAGCAGCTACAAATTACATTAATATTGGACAAAATTCTAGTACAGGTAATTACTCTATGAATGGATATTTAGCAGATCTTCGTGTTACAATTGGCGTATGTAGATATACTGCAAATTTTACTCCACCAACAATGTCTTATCCTAATATTTATCGTGCACCGCAGATAACACAAATAGCACTTGTAAATGGCGATCCTTATTGGCAGAATGTCGTCATGCTTCTCCACGGAGATGGACAAAACGGAAGCACAAATATTATTGACTCGAGCCAGTATGCAGCGCAGTTTTCTGTAATTGGAACATCTCCAAATATAAACACGAATTACGTGAAAATCGGAAATGGTTCTATTTATTTCCCTGGTAGTTCATCTGCATTGACAAATTACTTAGCATCACCAGTAAGTTCTGTATATAATTTCGTGACAAAGGATTTCGCAATTGAATGTTGGTTTTATGCTACAAGTGCCAATTCAGGAAATGCAGGTTTAATATCTGGAATAAATGGAACCGCATTTCAATGGTGTTTATATGTAACTACAACACCTACAATTGCATTTTATACGGCGGCTTTTGCAATAGGAGTAGTATCATCAACTATCGCTTTTTCAACATGGTATCATGTAGCAGTCGTTAAATATGGAACAACTATAACTTTATATTTAAATGGCGTATCTGTTGGAACACCAGCCACATTATCAGCAACGCTCGATGCTTCAACTACTGCTAATAGTATACTACTCGGAGCAATGGGAGCAAATGCTGGTTTTACAGGTTATTTATCGCAAGTCCGCATAACTATTGGTGTTGCGCGATATACTGCTGCTTTTAATCCGCCGAATATGCCTTTCCCGAATGGTGCGCAGATATCCCCGCAGATTCCAATAAGTGTGGGCGATCCTTATTATGGTAATACTGTTTTGCTTTGCCATTTTGATGGAGTAAATGGAAGCACAACATTTGTTGATTCAAGTCAATACAATAATACAATAACAAATGGAACGAGTGCACAAATCTCAACAACACAAAGTAAGTTTGGAGGTTCTTCACTCGGAGGAACAACTGCTACAACGAACTTTTATGCATTAGCTGCTGCAAGTTCAAATTATGCATTATCAAATAAAAATTTTACTTTCGAATTTTGGTTCTATTGGAATGGAACGACTGCAAGTGGTGCAAGTAATAGATTATTTGGCAATAATACAACTGCATGGGCATTTGACCATTGGGTTATATTTACACCAGGTGTGGCTTTAGCTGGAATGCAAGTAAATAATGCTTGTATAAATAGCACAGCTTCTTCAAGTATACAAGTTACTTCTGCAACGTCTGCAAATACATGGGTTCATTATGCATTTGTTAGAAATGGTAATTCAATTTATGCATTTTATAATGGTGCTTTACAAACAACTGCATCTATTACAGGTTCTATTGATTCAACAAATACTGGAGCAAATTATTCAGGTGGCATGTATTCATATCCATTAGCAATGGGAGCATTTCCAGGAGATCCAGCATATAGTAATGGGTGGTTAGATGACGTTCGTCTTACCGTTGGTGTTGCGCGATATACATCTAATTTCAGTATTCCAACAGCTGCATTCCCAAGTTATACACCAACACCAATTGGATATGATCCATACTTCAATAATGTAGCGCTTTTACTGCATGGCGATGGTAGTTTCGCGGATTCAAGCGGTAACGCAGCTACACTCACGGCGACTGGCACTGTAACTGCAACTGGTTCCAGTAAATTCGGCACAGGAGGTCTCTATTTTGCATCAAGTGCAACTACAAATTTTCTTTCAACACCTTCAAGTCCCGTCTACACATTTGGAACCCAAAATTTCACAATTGAATGTTGGTTCTATGTTATCAGTTTAGCATCTAATTTATATATATTTGGCAATGGCACAAATGCTGCTCTTGCCTCTGGAAATTGGGCAATATATATAGGATCCACTACTATTAATTTAAGTTACTATTTATCCGCATCAGCAACTAGTGTTATAAACGCGACCGGGGCAACAATAACGACATCACAATGGAATCATTTAGCAATTGTGAGAAATGGTGCAACGGTAACTATATATTTAAATGGTGCTATATATGGCAGCGCGGTAACTACATTTACAACCAGTTTAGATAGTGGACCAGGAACTTCAAATACACTAGTTATTGGCGGAAGTGGCAGCAATGCATTGCAAAATATTGCAGGATATATTGATGAAGTGCGCGTTACAATAGGCATAGCGCGATATACTACAACTTTTGCTGTACCGACTGCACCATATCCAAATGCTTCACCACGTTCACTCACAGGCTGGTCAACAACTCCAAACGCAGGCGTTGGTGTAGGTAATCCAGTATCAAATAGTATACAAACAACACTGACATCTGCGTCAACAATCGCAGTTTCAAATGCATATTAGAGAATAAAATTAAATTAAATAAAAATAAAACCAAAACGCTATTTTGGATAAACCGATCGTATTCGGTTTTTACTTAGATTAGGGACCCACCCCAGAGCATGTAACTTTTCAGTGGCACCGCAAATCCTCCACAAACTCATAGAGACTGTTGAAGAAAATGTCCCATTTATCGTCTGTATCGTCTACGATTGCATCAAAGAGCGGATACCCCTCAAACTCTGTGTTCAAGTAAAGAGTAATCAAATAAATGAGGTTGTCATGTTTAGTAGGCACAGGCATTGAGCCGCAACTGCGTGCAATAAATGCATCGCACTTCTGCACAATGAGTGCGTCAAATTCCTCACGAGAAAGCGCTGCCTCCCCATTGTCTTTATTTGTGTAGTTTATCTCACGGAAGAGTTTCGCATACTGGCAGGTAGCAGCAGTGTTAAACATGGTTGCAATTGTTGTTACTTGCGTTTATAGATTAAAATTCAATTGTAAGAGTAAATCAAATTTTCAAAATTTACTATTATTTTTGAAACAAATTTGTTTTGATATTGTAAGGGTAAATATATGTCAAATGATAAAGAATCACATTTTGTAACAGAAATACTTCAAGAAGATAATTTTGATAAAATTAAAAAATTAACAACAACACATAAAACACAAGACTATATTAGCGATTTTATTAGCTTGTTATATAATTTATTTAGATATGATGATCTTAATGAATTTAATAAAGAAATATTTAGAAGAATTAATAAAAATATGATTGCTTCATATGTTACTGCTACTGGTGTTTCTCAAAAAGAAGAATTTATAATGGAATTAACAAAACAGTTTTTATCATATGAAAATGAAAAAATGTTTAATATAATGATAAATAAATCCTATAAAAATATTGAAAAATTCCATAAAGAAACAAAAAAATGGTTTTATGATTTATTAAATGGACTTTTTAATGAATTGCCGTCAATTGCAGAAAAACATAGAATACGTAGTGAAATGCTCACTATGATTTTATCCGTAATTGATCATCTTAAACCTATACAAGAAAAGTATCAATCGGTTGGTGTGGAAGAAATATGTATGACAGAAACAGAGAAAATAAGTATTCTTTTAGATTACTTAGTTGCAACTGATACTGATGATATAATTATTGAGCAATTACAAGATTATGTTCAAAAATCAGGCTTGAATAAAATAGAAGCAAAAGAATGGGAACATAATCACGACGAAAAAGATTCTGTAAAAATAATACGTTCAAATCTTAAATTTAATATTAACCAAATGAACAATAAAAAATTAACAGCTATAATGAATAACGAAAAAACGGCACCTAAAGAGGCGTCTAAAGAAACTAAAAAAGAGAAACATGCATCTAAAGAACCACACGCTCCTGCCCGTTCTTTACCTCAGTTACCTCAGTTACCTCAGTTACCTCTATTAATTTCGCATTCGCATTCGCCTTTGCATCATGTGGCTGCACGTCATGGTAATCGGTCTGTAACAGAACCTGCGGCTCGCAGAAATAGCAAATCTCCTCCCGCTGGAAGAATATTAGCAAAACCACAATTAACAAAAAGTGAACAATCAAAAGTCAATCGAAGAATTGCTGCTATTTCAAGACATGTTAATCCACGTCCCAAAATTTCAGAACTTAATAAATTAGAAGAATCTATAGAAACTATTACTAAAAAATTATCACCTGAACAATCGAAATCTTTATTAGAAAATAAACTATACGAATATTCTCATAATCAATTAACTTCTACATATGAAAATGCATGGGCTGAAAATAAAAGCAAAAAAAATATAATAGAGTCTTTTACTAAACAATTAAAAACATTTCTTCCAAATTCGCGAGAAGTTGTTTTGTTATTAACACAGTCTATAAATAATATAGCTAGAAGTCAACAGGGTCCGCGTGCTAGACATGTCCTGCAAGGCCCGGTGCAAGGCCCGATGCAAGGCCCGATGCAATTACCCATTGGATTAGAAAATCCAATATTATCTCTACAGTCTCGTAATCAACAAATACCATTTTCTTTGCAAAATCGCCGCGGCCCAAGTCAAGTAAGCCATGCCGCTTTATTACGCGCAAATCATTAGAATCAGAAAGTGTGTATTTGTAAATACAAATTTCAAAAATTTGATTTCTTTTTTAATTTCTTTTATAACTCTCTAATCAATTCTCTAATCAAGTCCCTAATCAAGTTCAGGATACAAGCATGAGTAATAAACTTGACCTTCCTGATCTGACAAATTTGACAAATTTGACAGATGATATGCTAGATATGATTGGGAATTTTCCATATGAAGCGCAAACTGACGCGCAGGCGCAAACGTATGTACCACGGGAAAGTACACATCCTGATTTATATTTCAATTTCAAAGAAGAAAATGAAACGTTCAATTATATTGAATTTGAGAAACTCGATACCTTTATGAATACTATTGAATGGGAAGGTTTCTGTAGACCAAAACGCACATTTAAACAAATAACCTTCAAGAGCAAAGTATTTCGCAAAAAACCAATTATTCCAACAAACTTCTGGGAATATAGTAACAAAATTATGAGTCCTTTTCAATATATGCTTATCCCAAAGTTTAATACCAAAAATTCCATATCTCCACTCATCGAAAAATCTATTCTGCCATTACCACCAGCACTTCCGTCTCCTCTGGCAAAAATTGATGAATGTAGCGAGGACGACGCAAAAGAGTATGCTGAAGAGAACCAGAGCGCTGCCGAGGATGACAGTGACCCAATGAAAGAAATGGAAATACGTTTGTTGTGTGACGAGAATATAGATGAAGTACCGCAACTCAAACTACCTGTTCGCATAAAGAGAAAATATATTAAGAAAGAAAAAGGTTCTAAGGTGCTTGATAAGAAAAAATATAAAAAACGCAAGAAGAATACTGATGACTCCTACGACTCATATGATTCAGATTATAGTAAGTAAAATTATAAAAAATAAAAACCAAAATTAAAACCAAAATAAAAATAAAATAAAAACCAAAAAATCCCCAAAACACGATTTTTTGGTTTTATTTTTAATAACCTCTAATAATAATGTCAGCGACCTCATTTGGTTCTCAATATGCGATTTTAGAATCGCAATGTACTCCAAATGGTAATAATCAAAATTATCAAGCTATAACAACATGTATAAGTGGTCTTATAGTGGGGTCTTCCTATACTATAACATGTAGTATTTCAACTGCGGCAGCATCAACAGGAGGTGTAGCATATTCGCCCAATGACTTTTTTGTGACTTTTAACGGCATTCAAGTATACTATACAAGTTCCGTTATAAACCCCACATTTTACGCAATAACCACCGCGCCATTTGTAGCTACATCTACATCGGGAATTCTTTCACTTGGTGTTACAAATCCCAATTATTATACAGACGCTATTACTCTCGTTGATAATGTAGTTTTAAATACAGTTACTCCACTCACAAATAATAATTCTGGGTCTACACAATCTATAGCTACAAACATGGATCCTTATGCCGGTAATGTCATTCTTCTTTTACATTTTGATGGAACCGCTTCTTCGGGAAGCAGTGTTACTTCATCTATGTTTACTGATTCAAGTCCTTTAAATAATATTATTACAATTAATGGAAATCCGCTTATTGTTACCATACCCGCGCAAAAATATGGGTCTGCTTCTATCTCCGTAGCTGCAAATAATTATTTGCGAACTGCAGCATCACCTATTTTTACATTAGGCATGGTCGATTTTACAGTTGAAATGTATGTATACTTTAATACTACCCAATTGACAAATGGGGCTTTTTGTGGCAATGTCGGAAGTGCAACAGCAACTGCATCTTTCGGATACGGCAATTGGTCTTTCGGTTTCACTGGAATATCATCTACTACCGGTCCATTTTATTTAGCACTGTTTTGTTATAATGCAATAAATGGTACACTTCCTGTAATGACTGGCGTGACAAGTATAACAACATCTACATGGCATCATGTTGCCCTTTGCCGTTACGGAAATACATTCTATATGTATTTAGATGGAATACTTCAAAGCACACTTGCGGGTTCTTCTGCAGGACTTTTCGGAATGTCAATAGATAGTCCTGCTGGTATTCCTGGTGCTAATATTCTTCCACAATCATTTGCACAAATACCTCAATCTATAAGTGTTGGTTCTGACGGGTCAGCAAGTGGTGCAAATTGTTTTTCAGGGTACATCGATGAATTCCGCATGACAAAAGGTATTGCACGTTATGTTCCCTGTCAATTTTATGCACTCGATACACTCAGTCCATCTGCTATATATTCTGCAACGGGATTTTACGACATAAAACGCCTGTTAACAGTATACACAGGTGCTACACTCAATTTGCGAGGAAATACTGATGCAACCAGTACAAATGCCACTGATTTCTATGCCGACCAAAATGGTAATCTAGGCACCGCGCTGAATGCAGGTGGCACGAGTCTTTATTCATGGATGAGAACGAATGGTTATACGAGTCTTTACGTTACTAAATGGTATGACCAGTCTGGAAAAGGAAATAATGCTACACAATCTACAGTTTCTCTTCAACCACTTTATGATGTCGGTTATAAACGCATTGTATTTAATGGAACAAGCACATATCTCTCAATACCAGCAGGAGTCGTAGCTACTTCTGGGGCTTACTTTATAAGTGCTAAACATGGAGATATAGGAAGCGGCAATGCAATCATTGGTGTGGGGAATTCGACTGCCAATAATTATTTGCGCGCAACGATAAACGGCGGAACAGAAGCAAGCGGATTATATTGTAATAGTTGGAATAATACAACACCATCAAGTAGTGTGTTTGGCACAGGTGTAGCCGGAAACGGCAATAATTACTGGACAAATTCCACAACTCTTTCAGTAAAATATGATAATGCGTATACAAGCACAGGGTATATTAATGGGAAATTTCAGAGTATCTATTCTACAGCTACAGGACTTAGTGTAACAACACCTTCACAAACAGGAACTATTGGAGTCTCGCAAGCAGGTGGTTCTCTAAATAGTTATCTCAATGGACAGCTTTATGCTCTATCGCTATTTACAACAGCGCTAAATGATCAGGACCGTCTTATACTAGAACAAGTATTTCCACTTGATACTCTTTCGCAATCTGCGGCGTCTTCTATGAATGCGGTTTTTGCACCTATAAGAACCCTAAGCAGTTATACTGGTCCAATGTTTCGCATTCGCGGTGATCTTGATGTTGCGTGTGTAAACTATTGTGATTTCTTCGCAGATATTTCAGGTAATCTCGGCACAACACTCAATGCAGGTGGCGTATCTCTTAGCGAGTGGATGATGACATATGGGTATTCAACTCCATATATTATGATATGGTATGATCAATCTGGTCAAGGTGCCAATGCCACACAAAGCGCACCCACATTACAACCAACATATGATATTCTCAATAAACAAGTAACATTCAATGGAACAAGCCAATTTTTTATGCTCCCAAATTATACGGTCCCTTATAATGATAATTCTTATACATTTGTTGTAAGGCACGGTGTCGTTACACTTGTTGGCGGCGGTTTTCAAGTTGCCATATATGCAGCTGCTGGGTCCGCCAATGGAACCGTTAATGGTCTGGCGATTAATCCGAGTAATACTACCTATATAGTTTATTATCAATCTTGGTGGAATAATATAGATACTTTGACTACATCAGGATACTATGCAAATGGTGGAACTGTTACTTTAAGATATGTAGGTGGAACAAGTGGACTTCGTGTATTTAATGTTAATGGACAAATAGTTACAAATGCAACAAATGGATCAGGAACAAGAATATCGCCGATTGGACCTGCTAGCATCGGAGCAGCTGCATCTGCAACTGGAACTACAAATTTATATTATTCAGGAAATATGGTATTTATATGTATATTTAATACTGCAATTAATGATAGTGATCGCATTATTGCGGAAAATATAATTCCGCCATTACCACTTTCAACTGATTTCCCGGCGGCGTCTACATCAGGTGCGCTTATTCCCAGTGGATATCCACAGGCAGTTGTCGCATCGGGTATATCTTATTATACATATGGTTTAACGACATCTGCAATATGCAATGCAAATGCAACAACTCGCAATAATGCCCCCGTTTTATATACACGTGTTCCTGGTTCACTGAATTGGACAATACAAGCTGATATAACTATACCTGTTACTACAGCAAATGTATATGGAACTCTTTTAGTTTACACTGATTCCGATAATGCACCTATTCCATTCTATGTAGGTTTATATTATACAACGAGTTATTTGGCAGTATTTCAAATAACTTCTGCTGGCAGCACCAGTTCGAATACATATAGTGGAACAGGAACATCTTATACAAGTGCCGCTATAACACCAGGAAGTCCCGGTTTAGTTACTTTTCAATTGACAAAGAATGGCAATTACTACTATGCACAGTATTCAACAAATCAAGGATTTTCTTGGACAGGAATTAATGGGTATTTTACATTTACAACGCCGCCTGCTTATTTACGCCTTGGATTCTTACAAAGCACAAGTGTAGCTACATCTTTGACAACAAATTATCGCAATCTTGCTATTACTTACAATTCCGCGCAACTTACGCAAGTCGCACGCGGCGGCACTATGTTTATACAAAATATAGGCGGCATTCCATATGTATTCCATGTATTCTCGCAAGTCGGCACATGGAGTTTTGTATTAAATTACGCACGCAGCATTGATATTTTAGTAGTCGGCGGCGGTGGCGGCGGCGGTTATAATGTTGGTGGCGGAGGTGGTGCAGGAGCTGTTCAATATCAACAGAATTATTCTATATCTGCTGGAACATATACAGTTACTGTTGGTGCAGGGGGAACTGGTGGAACATCTGGAACAACAACAGGAACAAATGGTTCTAATTCAGTATTTTCTTCATTAACATCATATGGTGGAGGCGGAGGTTCAACGTGGAGTGGTACAGGAACTGCAGGAGGTTGTGGTGGTGGCGGAGGTACAGGTGGCGGAGGCACTGTAACAACAGCAGGTCAAGGATATGCAGGCGGAATAGGTACAGGAGCATCTCCTGGATATGCAGGTGGAGGTGGTGGCGGAGCAGCAGGTACAGGAGGTATAGGTAATGGTAACACAAATCCATCTGGTTCTGGTGGGCAAGGTATATATATTTCAATATCAGGTAGTTCTGTTATTTATGCAGGAGGGGGGTCAGGTGGTGCAGATGCAGGAAATACATCAATAATACATATTGGAACTACTACTGGAGGTGGAGGCATTGGTGCATTTAGTATAGCCCCTGCGGCTGCAACGAATGGTTTGAATAATTTAGGTGCAGGTGGTGGTGGTGGTGGAAATAGTACGAATGGCGGAACTGGCGGTAGTGGTATTGTCATAGTGCGATATCCTGCGCAAATTGCGTCACCATGGGGCAGTATTCCAAATAATAATTTCGCACTTACATATCCTGTTATTGCAAGTGGTAGTTCTACTTATGTATCAAGTGTATATGTTCCTACTTGGACATTTACTGGTCAATGTTTTATAATGACAGGAACATATCCAAGTGTATGGACTTCAATAAATCCCCCATATGGTAATAGTTTATTAGGTATTCAATCTAGCACTACACAGCCTGCTGCAACAACTACAATAACTGGTCTTTCTCCTGGAAATAGCTACAAAATAACATGTTGGGTAATAAATCGTGGTGTATCTGTTACAACCATACAAACACTTACTATAACAGTTGCAGGAACTATCGTATATCAACAAGCTATAAGATCAACTGCAAATTATTATCAAATTTCAACAAACATTTTTACAATTGCTTCTGGAACCACTGCATCTCTTGTATTGTCAGGTGTAACAACAGCGACTGATCAAACGTGTTTTGTCTGTAATTTACAACTCGTCAATGTAACTGGACAGACACAACCAGCATATACAACAAATAATTTACTTGCATATTGGGACTTTGCGGTAACAAATAGTTATCCTGGAAGTGGATACTACGTATATGACTTGAGTGGTAATAATATGACGCTTACATGGAATACACTGCCTACATATAATGCATCGGGTGCAATAAGCGTAACAACTACTAATTCACAAGCAGCAAGTATGTCTACAATTCTTAATTTAACAACCGGATATACATACGAATGCCTAGTATATTATACAAGTTATACGAGTCAACCTGTTTTAATAAGATTTAATGGAGGGTCAGGATATTTCCAAATTCAAGGTGGTGGCAATCAATATGTTATGAATGGTATGAGTTCTGGAAATTTTGGAACACTTCAAACAATTGCAAACAATGTTTGGTATCATATAATTATAACTTGGCTAAACAGCACGACTGTTCAAATTTATATAAATGGTATTTCACAAACAGTTTCATATTCATCACCAAGCGTGTCATTTGGCGGAACTGCCCAAACATTAGCTTTAGGTGACAGTTCAGGAACAATTGGTCTCGCAGGTAATTATGCGATGGCACGTGTATATAATGCCGCGCTTACACAAGCACAAATATATGCAAATTACTACGCTGTTTATAGCAATCTCCCAAATAATCCATATAATCTTCCAAATGTAGCTACAAATTCGGCATTCGGCGGCAACTCACTTTCAACTATTTATATAAACGTCAACGGTGTCAGCACAAAATACTATGTGCACTTTTTCACATCAACGGGAACCAGCACATTTGCAATGAATGCAGCATCAAAAGTATGTGATATTCTTGTTATTGGAGGAGGCGGCGCGGGTTCTTGCTGGGCAGGAGCGGGCGGCGGTGCTGGTGGTATTGTTCTTGTGCAATCACAAACTATAACATCGGGAACTTTTACGATTACTGTTGGTGCAGGTGGTTTAGGACAAAATTCATATGGATTACCTGGTGCAAATTCCACTTTTACAAATGGCACAATTACTGTTACAGCATATGGTGGAGGCGGAGGTTGGCACACCGGAACTGATAATACGCCAAATAATGCCAGTGGAAATGGAAGCGGCGGCGGTGGTCCAAATAACAGTCCATTTACAGGTGGAACCGCGTCGAAAGGAACCACAACTGGTGTTTCCGGTTCAGTAAGTTTATATGGTAACGCAGGAGGCAATGGGTATACTGGGTCAAGTGGAGGAGGAGGTGGTGGTGCGGGTGCAGTCGGATATGCTGCGACAGCTACAACTGCAGGTAATGGTGGTATAGGCTATGCTGATATGATGTTTAATTCAACTCCAACATATTATGCTGGAGGCGGCGGAGGCACAAATGCTTATAGCACTACTCCATTAGCAAGTGGAGGTCTTGGAGGTGGCGGCGCAGGTTCAACTACTGGAGGTGGAGGTGTAGGAACTGCTGGAACTGCAAATACTGGCGGTGGCGGTGGAGGCGGCGGAAGCAGTGGTTCTGGACAATTTGGCGGTGCAGGCGGCAGCGGGATTGTCATTATTCGCTATCCAGCTTAACTAGCGCTATTGTAATAAACCGCAATAACCGCAAAACTCTATATAAAAAATACATGATTCATTTTTAGTAGCTATTTTATAAATGGCAGCACCTCTAAAACGCACAAGTAATTCACAATCTACACCTAAACTTAAGATAGATTGTGGTTCCAAAATAACCGAAGATAATCCAACTACAAATGAATGGCTTAGCAATTTAACCTATCTTAAGACAATTGATATAATGAAATCTAGAATGACAAATAAGAGTATATTAGAAGGTATATTAAATAAACAAGATAATGTAGTTGTTAAAATTTCTAATAAAGAAGAAAATCTTAAATATGAATATGATATTTACGAAAAACTTGCATATAATAATATAAAACAGATTGTTCATTATTATTGCTATTTTGAATGTTCCGATTCATTAATAAATACACAAACAGATATCGTTAAAAAAGGAATATGTAATGGTCCCGGGTCTACTTTAAGAGTTCTTGTAATGGATTATATTCAAAATCGCAGTTTTGGATTACATGAATGGAAAAATAAAGACGCTATTAAATCATGTATGAAACAGGTAATTTGTGTATGTTTAGATGCATTTATGAAATTCGGTTTTATTCATGGAGATTTAGACCTTTGAAATTTTAAAATGGACGATTTTTATAATATATTATAGTAATATTATGTCTAAACATGTCAGCGATGATTTAAAACTTAGAGCAGTTCAATACTATCTTAAAAATAATAATTATGATGAAACTGCTGATATTTTTGATGTTCCTGCTACTTCATTGAAAAGATGGGTTGAAAGATATAATAGAACTGGAGATTTACGCCGTCTAAAACCGACAAGAACTGCTTACAAAGTTACGACAACACATGTTAAAGAAGCGATAAAACAGATAAGAACAACTAAATCTATTTCTATGAAAGATTTGAATGAAAAATTAAAAGATAAATTTGATGATTATGATATTACTTCTCAATGGTTAGGACATGTATTAAGAGATAATAATCAAACTCGTAAAAGGTCAAGACACAAACATGACCCAGAAACAAGATTTAAGAAACCTATTAATTTGAAAGAAGAAGCTAATAATTTTTATAAAAAAATAAAAGAATACAGTATTAATGATATTATATGTTTAGACGAAACTTCTGTATCTCCATTTATGTTAAATTCTTATTCAAGATGTAAATTAGGTATAAGATGTATTGTAAAGACAACTAAGAATATTGTATTTAAGAAATTTACTTTATTAGTGGCTATTTGTTCAAAAGGTATAGTTGGTTATACACTATATCCAGAAGGTGGAGTAGATGGTGAAAGAATGAATGAATTTATCAAAAAATATATAAGTAGTAAATACAAAAATAAATTAATTATTATGGATAATGCAGGAGCACATAAAAAAGATTTTATTAAAGAAACAATTCAAAAAGATAACAATGAATTATTTTTTCATAAAATCACTTTCCCATATAGTTATTAAATTATAACCTAATTTTTTTAATATTTCTTCTCTTTCTATTGTTTGTTTATATAATTCTCCAAATGTTTTTTTATTTATTGCATTAATATCATCTGGTTTATAAATATTTGGATTTCCGTGCCAGAAATTTCCATAATATTCATAAATAGTATTTGTATCTTTACAATATCCATCAAAATATATTAATTTTTTATTAACTCTAATAAATACTTCACCTTCATTTTCAAAGTGTTGAATATAAATATTTTGTTCTTTAGCTATTTGATTTAACCATTTAATAGCTTGTTGTGAATATCGTGATTTAGAACAGACTTGACAACCATAACCTTGTAAATGGTCATTAGGTCTCATAAAAAATGTCCCATGATTTTTACAAATAATGCTAACTTTTTGTATAGATGTTTTATAATCTACTAATTTATAATCATATAAATTATTAAATATTTTATTAGCTTCTTCAATAAATGATATAGTATCTTTAACTTTTCTTGTTGAACATTTTTGACAATGATATTTAGTTCTAATATCTAAATGATTGGCTGGTATTTGTGTAAATTCACCATGAATTTTACATATTATTGTAATAGGTTCATAAAACGTTTTATAATTAACTTTTGAATAATCAAATTTATTATTATGTAATTGATTTGCTTTTTCTATAAAACTTTCAGTAGTATGAAAAGGCATTTTACCATTACATTTAGAACAAGATTGACCTTTCAAATGATTCGAAGGTGTCATTTCAAAATCACCATGTTCTTTACAAGTAATAATAATTTTTGTATCATATGTAATATAATTACTTTTAGTATAATCATAATTATTTTTATGAACTTTATTAGCTTTTTCAACAAAATCTTCTTTAGTTAATTTATGTGGTTTTGAACATTTTGGACAACCTTGTTTTTTACCGATATGATTACCAGTTCTTTTATAAAAATCACCATGTTCTTTACATTTTATTATCATTGCTCTTTGATTAGCATCATCTCTATATAATGAAATATATTCATATTTATCACCATGGATTTCTTTAGATTGGCTTACATATTTATCAAATTCCATAACTGTTAATATATAATAAACAACATTACTTTAAATCAATTTTTGTAGCTACCTCGGTCAAATAGTATAGAAAGCGTATTTAGTGAATTGAAACATTATCTATCAACGGGCACGACAAGAACATATGATGAATTAGAGAAAGAAATTAAAAGAATTTTTGATAAAGTAATACCAAAAGAACATTACTTAGAATATATGAAATATGCTTATGCGAAAAAAGATGATTTTGTTTATGTAAAGAATAAATCAACCCGTGAAAGAGTTCCTCCAAAGTATAAATCTACTTAAGAAATTATAAACTATATATTAAGAACATGAAGCAAAAAATTTTACTTTATCCTAATGAACAAAAGTTAATTAGAGAAAAACTAATTAACCTTTTAGAATTAGATGAACATAATAGTATTACATTATATGAATTAGAAAATAATCCTACAAAAACAAAACAAATAATGGAACTATTACCAGAAATCCGTAAATTTTGTTCAATGAGTAAAATAA
>Ga0164296_1002306_pt1 | contig 19198 bp, 15 predicted proteins | sample GEODES057metaG_FD_113533 | JGI IMG/M metagenome (GOLD analysis project Ga0164296, IMG submission 113533) | Dystrophic lake water microbial communities from Trout Bog Lake, Wisconsin, USA - GEODES057 metaG | ecosystem: Environmental > Aquatic > Freshwater > Lake | place: USA: Trout Bog Lake...
GGCCTGTTGGACCTTGAATCAGCCCTGCCAGCGTCACGGCAGCTGCCGTGCGGACCTCCACACGCGAGTCTGCTAGTGCGGCGCACACGCACGCGATGAGAGCGTCGCCAACAGTCGACGGCAGAAGGAACGCATGGCGAAAGGCAACCTTCGGAATGGTGCCCAACGCAGCGCATCGCGCATGCCACGGCGTGCCGGCGCGTTCGTCGCGCGCAGCTACAGCGAGCGCGTCTGTGCATGGAACCAGCGCTGCCGGTGGCAGCGCGATCGCTGCCACATGCCCCAGCGCCCGCTTCGCTCTGTTGTCGAAGTCTGGATCGCCAGTGCGCTGAAGGCGCAGCACTGCTGGCAAGAGAGGCGCCAATGCAGTCGCTGCCACGGCGTTGTTGGCGATGTCGCCGTTGCGCACAAGTGCGGTGAGCAAGCTGAATGCGGATTCCATCCAGGCTGTGTCTGGTATCGCCACTCGGTTGCCATCGCCGCCAGATGGTGGCGCATCTGCGCCGCCAGTCTTCTCCTCGCCATTCGACGCATCTGGCGGCGCGGATGACAGAATCGCCTCCGCGGCGCGCTCAGCAGAGGGACCAAGATCGGTGAGGAAGGCGGTGGCACCAGGTGTGAGTGCCGCACGCAGCGCTGCCGTGGCTGTCAGGCATGCGGGACCACTCGCTGAGAAGAGCTCCGTCACACTGCTGGGCAGCGGCTCAGCACCCGCAGCTGGCTGTTGTTGTTCCGGCACTAGCGCCCAAGCAAGGAGCATTGCGGCAGCCGAGGCCGCCTCGTCGCGGACCGCACGCAGCGGCGCTGCGCGCAGCTGCGTGCACTCTTGAAGCACAGTCGCGGCTGTATTCGCAACGATTGAAATGTCAGCTGCGTGCGCGTGCTGCGCCTCGTCCGATATGTCAAGCACTGCCGTCTTGATGGCGTGCGCGCCAGATGCAAGCGCGTGACGGAGCAGCACCAAACGACGAGCATGCGCGCCCGCAGGCGCACCTGCTGGCGGAGGTGCAGCCAACGCAGCAAGAAGCGCCGCCCGGCCGCGGCCGCCGCGGCTACAGGCAAATGCAGCTGCGGCAGTCCAATCGCCCCGCGCTTCCGCAGGCGCTTCAAGCGCGGCGGCTGTGAATGCGGCGGCTGCCCATGCTGCGAAGGCATCGAACGAGGCGCCATTCGAGGCGCGGAGACATCCCGCGATGGACTCCGCTGCCAGAACTTTGGCGCCCCGATCACCGTCTGGTGCGCCCAGTGCCCGCACGAGCGGCTCCTTCAGCTTCGGCAGCAGTTGCTCTGGCGCTGCAGCAGCCATGGATGCGAACAAGGCTGCATGAAGAGGCGCGAAGATGCCTCGAGATGATGACGCGTTCCATTTGTACGGCGCCCAGTCGCGGACGGTGACAGTTGAGGCGATTGCTCGCCAGAGCGCGTCACCAGCGCCAAGGAAGGCGTCGCCGCTGGAAGCGCCACCGAGCATGGCTGCTAGGCGACCCATGCCGCCACTGGTGGCTGACCCGCCAGACAGAGAGGAAGAGCCGCCGAAACCGCCGCCAGTCATTGCAGATGAGAAGCCGCCGTAACTGCCGCCGCCGCCGCCTCCACCACCGCCGCCGCCACCGGCTGCGTCGGGAATGGCGTGAGACAGCGCCATTTGGGTACACAGCTTGTCCACAAAGCCAGGCATATCTAGAGCTGTCCCCAGCGCGCTGGCAGCCGCTTTTGCAGCGTCAGGCGCATCACCCGCACGCGCAGCTGCGCCGCGAAGAAGAGTGAGCAAGCACACCGCGCCGAGTGGACGGAGCGGCGCGACTTCAGATACAGCAGCGGCTGCAAAGTAGGCGATCAGCTGCGTTAACTGCTCCGGCGACTCTTTTCCGGGGCAGCACAGGAAGGCGACCACAGCGGCGCGCATGAGCTGCAGACGCCAGTGCGTGGGCGACGCGCTGGATGCGGCGGTGTCATCAGGCTGAGTGGCTGCACTCATGAGCGTGTGCCGCATTTGGCCCAGCGGCTGGCTTGATTCCAGATGCGCGGGCGTGACTCGGCCGAAGCGCATGGAGAGGACGAGGAAGAGGTCTTGGACGCTGCTTTGCGCACGCACACTCACGTGGCCGCGACTGCCGCACAAGACGCTGTTCAGCATGGCCGCCATGAGTTCTGGTTGCCAAGCCGCAAGGCGCATGATGCATCGGCTGTGCAACACTGACACCGCACCCAGCGCTGTCTCCTCACGAGTGCCATCCGCGTCGGATGTGCCAGTGCGCAAGTGCTCCATGAAGGGCTCGCACATGGGCCTTACCAGGCTGGGGCATCGCTTCAGGAGCTGGTCTAACGCGCCGCTAGCAGAGTCTCGCACGGAGCCGTACCGACTTGTGCACAGCTCTGTGAGTGTGGCCACGAGGCGCGCGGCGCCGGAGCCAGGTGCAGGCGGCGATTGCAGCGTTTGCGGGCCTCCCGCAGCGAAGTACGCGGCTTGCGACGCCCGCCACTTCATGTTGGTGCCTGCTTGCAAGAGAACCTGCCACAGCGGGCGCCGTCGGCGAGCTGCTTTTCCAGCGGCGAGTACTTCGTCGCCAGGGCACAGGCACGGCGGTCCGCCTCTGGGCTGCGCCCAGTAGCGCTCATCTCCTCGAATGCTCGCCGCCTCATTGTTGGACTCGGAGAACTCGGTGCTGCCAGCGCACAGGGCTTCTAATCCCGCTTCGAGCGCGAAGGTCAGTCCATCAGCGTCATCGGGAGGTAGAAGCTGGCAGGCAGCGGCCAGGCCCCAACACAGCACATCGCGCGTGTTAGTACCGTCACCGAGCATAATGCCTAGCCCCGCCCATGGACTCGCCATGCCGTACGGCGTCTGTCCGCCACCAGACGATTGAGAAGTGCTGCCCCACGACGGCAAGCACGATTGGCAGCCCAGCACGCACGCATCCACTTGCGCGATCCACCACCGCAGCTGCTCCTTGCTTGCAGCCACAGGAGCAGTGGCGCGAGCGTCTAAAGCAGCCACCATCGTACCGGCCGCGCCTTCGCCATGCACCGTGACCAGCTGGCGTGCGAGCTCTAATGCGTCCGGGCCAGGCACGAACCAAGACACAGGTGACGCACCAGCAGCTTGTTTCCCGCCAGTTGCCCACGCTGCGACGCGGGACGCGCGCCAGCCAATGTCTGATGCCCACCGGCCAGCAGCATCTAGGTCATCAGCCCCTGCTGGCAGCTCCGGAGCATACGGTGCTCTGGGATGCGGCGATAGGAGCGCAGTGAGCATGTTCATCAGCGCGGCTCCAGCGGCATCCACCAGCGGGATCGATTTCGTGGCCACGCCCAGAGCCCCAAGCGCATTGACCATCTGACGCAGTGTGTCGCCGCACATAATCACCGCTTCCGCGTTCCCGCCATGTAGCGGAATGCGTCGTGCGCGGGCGACGAGGAGAGCCTCTCGCGCAGGCGACAAGGAGGGCACACTGGCCGTCCCCGCAGCTGTGCTGTGGTGCTCCAGCTCAGCGAGCAGCGACTGCGCGATGGGCAGCATCACCACATCCGCGGATTGGCGGGGCATCAAGCTTGTGGACGCAGCTGCGAGCAGGATGTTCAGCTCAGGCTCCACACCAGGCAACAGGGACTCCAGCGCCAGCGCCGTGACGCGCTTGGCGGCACTTAGGCGCAGCTTGGGCGCCATGCGTGTGAACAGCAAGTCGCACAGCGGGCGGAAACTGTCGCTTGCGGCGAGGAAGGAGCCGCCGTTGTCGCCACCAGGAGAAGATGATGTAGATGCCCCTGGCGGAGCGCCGCCTCCTGTGGCAGCAGCGCCACCACCATGCCCCGGGCCAAGACCTTCCTCCAGGGCTGCAAGCAGAGCAAACAGCCGGCTGAGCAGCTGCTCCGTCCAATCAGGCCAGTCCACAGGCAGAGGTGCACGTGGTTGTGCCTCTTCATCGTCCGCGTCGCCCAGCCAGCCAGGCAGCGTGCTGAGTGTCGCGGCGAAGAAACGCATCGTCGCCACCGTCTTTGGGGGATCGTTGCAATCCAAACCAGGCAAGCAAGCATACAGCGCACGGCTCACCAGATCATCAGCCTCAGCGCCAACATCGGGCGGCAGCGCAGCTAAGCACCCCGGTGGCGACGCTAGCAGTGGACGCACACACCGCGTGAGGCAGTTCATGGCCGCCGCGAGCTGGTGCGTCGCTGTGACTTGATCCAGAGCGGACGCAAAGCGGGTCACAACCAGCGGCAAGGCTTTCGCAGGCGCGATGTACGCCATGTGTGCCATGCACGATGCTGCTGCGCCCGCCAAGTCCTGGGACTTGCTGAACTGCGCTCGCGATGCAAGCTCCAGCAGCGTGTCCGCCAGGGAGGGGGCAGAGGAACTGCCGTTCAGCTGTGGCCGTGCCCAGGGCGCTGCCCCCGCAGGACGGCGCTCAGCTGCCATGCGTTTCGTCATGTGGTTGCTGCACGCGCGCATGAATGTCGCCACTGCATACGACCACGGCCCGCCGTTGGAGGGGTGTGCATAATGGCACAGCACAGACATGATCTCCTCGAAGCTGCGCAGCATGGCTTTGCCGTCATCGTGATCACCCATGGTGTACATCATGATGCGCGCTGAGCAGGTGGCCGTTGACCGCGCCTCGCCCATGAAGAGCATAGACACTTCGCCTGGTGTGGGGCGCCCAAAAGGCGATGTCGAAGGCGCACCGCCCACAGGCAAGTCGAAGGCTGCTAATGCGACTGTGCAGATTGCTGGGCGCAGTGCTTCCCAGCGCACGCGGCTCCCGGTGTCGTGCTTGGCGCAGCGAGACAGCATGCTTAGCCACATGCGAGCCCACAGGCCATTGTTGGGCACCAGGCCCATGCGAGTCACCATGGACGTGCAGATCGCGTTCCAATCAGCGGACGCATCCCAGGAGATGTGAGTGCATGGGAAGAGCAGCGCGAGCCAGCCCACTGCATTGAGGGCGTCATCACTGCCACCGGCAATGTCCACAAACCCGGGTTGGAAATGCGTCCACACTGCATGCGCTGCGCCAGGTGCGAAGAACCGGCGCGCTGCGCGACACAGGCTGAGGAGCGCGTCGAGATGAGTCATGCGCAGGGCGGCGCCTTGATAACCCGTGTCGTTTGCCAACTGGCTGCTGGTCAGGCACTCCACCAGAGGCTGCCAGTCCAGACGCAGCTGCAGGAGGCGCTTGTGCTGGCGCAGCAGACGTGACAGGACTTGCGCCCAACGGAGCTGCGTGAACGAGTGACCAGCTGCCGACACGGTGACCACAGTGAACAAGTGCGTCGCGAGGCGCTCCAGCGTCACGCGGCGGTATCCGCCACGCATGCGGAGGTGGCTGCGTCAATAATAGAGGTGCAGAGGAGCACGACAGGCGCGTGTCAGTGACTTGTTTGTTGGTCGTGTGTGGGAGTTTGGCCAAGGAGCCAGGACCAGGTACGCGCAGGGCGTGCGCTCCAGAGCTTCCAGCGCTGCGGGCATCTCGCTCAGCCGTGACTCACGGCCGTGATGCGGCCGTGTGGAGCGGTGTGGAGCGGTGTAGCGGCGCGGTTGGAAGAACATGGAAGGGCGCGGAGGTGGTGTCAAGGACACGCACCAATCGACCAAGGAAACCCACGGCAAGCTTGTCTCCAGCTGCTTCAGCAACCCGTGCTGCTGGTGAGCTTCCCAGTCAGCGAGTAGCGCGTCCACGAGGGCGTCGAACCGCTGCGGGTCGCTGGCCGCGAGCTCGTCTCGCAGCGGCGCTGGATAGAGGTCCACGCCGAAGGCGTAGCCGCGCGCAAAGTCGCGCGACTGCTCATCGCCGTCGTAGTCATCATCAGCCATGGGGTGTACAGGGCTGCCGAAGAGCGGGCGCCCGGGCCACGTCAAAAGGGGGCAATGGAGATCATTTCAGAGCCTCTTCGCGGAGACGCCCTTGTTCTCCGTCGAGCTATTCATCGGTCGATACGCAAGTGCCGTCATGTCGAATGAGGTGAAGGCCGTCGCGCCTGTGATGACTGCGCAGGTAATTGAGGGCGAATCAGGCACGCGTGACGGCGTGCCGCCGCCGGCGCCACGCATCAGCAACATCGGCAGCGACGCCAAGGAGCGGGGCGACATCGTGGCTGAGATGAAGGACGCCGCCGACGACGCACGTCCAGAGGATTCAGAGTCGTGGGAAACGGGCAGTGTCACTGAGCTGGATGGTGTGCGTCAACCAGCGGCACCGAGAGTGCGTTTAGTGCGGCCACCCCCAAAATGCTGATGAACGCGCCGCCATCGAGTCCATTGTGGCGCGCGGCGAGCGCATTCGAGATGCCATGCGCACCGAGACGGCTGCGCAAGGCTCCGAGCCGCATGATGAAGCTGCTGCTGTTTTGGCTGCGCGTGACAAGGACGAGCTGTTCAGCCATTACCAGTCGGTGACTGCAGACCCTCGCACGACGCTGGCGGAGCACAAACGCATGCTGTGATTGCGCGCCACTCAATCAACCATCAAAAAGTTCAATTCAAACGACGAAACGCGTCTCCTGAACAACTAGCGGAAAACACGGGCACTCATGTCTAGATCAGCACACCCCGCATCTGCCAGCCAGAGTCGAAATGATGATCGCAGCCAAACTGCACATCATGTGCTGATATCTGAGATTCACCACCAGCAGTGCTGACATCACCACGAATTGAGCGCGACCCATCGTCAAAACGCGGCACCGCCTCCTCATGCCTCACACCCGGCGCTGAGGCGCATCTACCTGCTAGGCGTGCGCCCAGAAATGCTCGCCTCCTTGCCGCTCTCACTTCTGCCTGCACGCTCCCACCTCGTGCTGTGCCGCCACCACGCGTCTCGGCTTGTTCGCGCACTCGCTCATGACGCAGCCGCACAGCAGCTGTCCGCGCCAGAGCTGCTGCAGCGCTGCAGCGTCGTGTTGGTCGAGCCTGGCGGCCCCGCCAACGTGGGTGCCGTCGCACGTCTGTGCCAGAACTTCGGCGCACGGGACTTGCGTCTCGTGCGCCCCGGGCCATTCGTGGTTGACGCAGCGAGTGGCATTTTCGCGGCGGAGGCTGTGGAGTACGCAGTGTCTGCTGCATGGCTACTGAACACAGCTGGCCGGCATGCGGACACCACCAGCGCGCTGGGTGACGCCAGCCTGGTGTTTGCAACGAGCGCACGAGCGAGAGACCCCAGCATGCGCGTGCTGACGCCACGCCAGGCAGCGGCCGAGGCTCTGGCCAACGCTGCCTCTGGTGGACGGGTAGCTTTTCTCTTCGGCTCTGAGCGCACGGGTCTAGCCAACGAAGACATGGACCTCGCGCATGCTGTGGTTGCCATCCCGACGGCTGTGAGCCACGATGAGAATGCAGGCATTGGCGCCGGAGGGAAGTACTCGCTTAATTTGTCGCATGCAGTTGGCATTCTCGTCTACGAGCTCCTTCAAGCGGCTGAGGACTCCGCATCGCAGAGTGTTGGGGTGCAGTTGCAAGGCGATGACGCAGCACTAGACACGAATGTGCGCAGCCGGCTAGTTGCAGACCTCACGGCGGCAGTTCGCAGCCTGGATGTCCTGCGTGATGACGACGACGACAAGGCGGATGCGTACGGCGAGATTGCGGCACAGGAGGACGTTTCTGCGCGGGACACCCACGACATGCGTGCCCTCGCGCGGGCGGTGTCTGGTGCCACTGTTTCAAGGCGGGGGGCAAAGCCCCTGTTCTCACTCGCACGCCGCGTGCTAGCGCTTGCGCGGCTGCAGCCTGCTGGCCACGGACTGCTGGACGAGCACGTGCTCAGATTATCAGCCTCTGCGCTGCGCAACGCAGGCATCGATGTTACCGCAGCAGCGCCTCCTTCCCAGCAGGAGGCCACACCAGCCGCGATGGCGGCAGCGCGAGAAGCGCGCGATGAGTGCGTGCGGGCTCTACGCAGCGCTTTCAGGGATGGGGGCGCTGCGGAGTTGAACCTCACCAAGCGCGAGCTCCATCGCCTTGTGTACGTCCTCTCAACGAAAAAGGGTGAATAGATATTGGGTATCCCCTGAGGATATCCCCTCTTCGAAGCCCGATGATTCGCCGCTGGCTATGGCCCTCGCGCGGCGACGGGAACCGCAAGAAGCGTCGCGTCGCATCAGATGATGACACCAACAGCGACGAACACGACTATGATCGGGTGAACGAGCTCGACGCGGGCACTGAAAGCCCGCCTGACCGCGAGCCTGAGAATCAGCATCCACCTGATGCGCGTCTTCTTGACCTGCGTGTGCTCAACAGCGGCTCGGTTCATGCGCTGCGCCACGACGAGACGTTCACACTTGACGCTGTGCACATGAGCAAGATGCGCGTGCTTCCGACCGGTGCGACCGTGCTCATCCTCGGCGATGACAGCGTCGCTGCATCGTGCGAGATCACGGGTCCAGCGACTCTGTCGTGTATCATGCGCGCAGTGCTCAAGCTTGATGATACGCTGCCAACCGGGAAATCTCAAGACGGCACCAACAACAAGCAGCCGGTGCTTCTCGCCGAATGCCCCCAGTGCGGCACCTTGGCTGCAGTCACCAACCCGGCGCGATGCCCCCGCCAACCATTTCTGGGTCTTACGCTTGTGGGCATTGCGGTGGACGGCAGACCGTGCTATAAGCCGATGTGGGGCAGCCCTGCGTGCGCGGCGACGTTGCGATGCAAGCCAGCTGATGGGGCGCACGCAAGCGAGAACACGGCGCCGCGCATGTGAGCGCTGAAATGGCACAAGGAAAGCCCATCCGCAAGTCCTGTTGCACCCCGCGCCCTTCATGTCTGTCTTCTTCATTCCACCGCGCCGCGTATCGTGTCGTATGCTCGCTTCGCGCAACTCGCTATGGTGAGCACCTCCAGCGCTGCCACGCAGCTGCAGCAACTGACGTTCTGCCTGCATATTAGCAGCGAGTCCGCCTTGCGCTTGGGGAGCGTCCGTTATTGAGTGACTCGCGAGCACCAGCACCGTTCTAGTGCTCCCACTGGGCTGTAAGCATGCGCGCTCTCTTGTTCTTTTCCCTATTGTCGGGTGCCACGTCGGGTGCAACTGCCGCTGTGTTGCCGAGTGCAGTGCACGGGGCGAGCTACCAGTCACGTCGCGGGCTGCTGACTGACGCGCGCTCCCACTCCGAGTTCCTCTTCGTCCACGTGCCTTTCATGTCCTGCAGCGACGAGGTGGTTACGATGCCCCTGCCCAGTGCACAGCCGCCCTGCTGCACGTCCACACCCGCGGACTGCGCCGCGAGATGCGACGAGCAATACAATGCGCTGATTGCAGATATTAAACCGCGCTATGGTGTCGACCTCTTGACGAATTCATCGCTGTGCACAGCCTTCAAGTATGCCCGGATCGACACAAACCCGCTGATTGTGGGCCAGTCGCGCTGCGTTCTGCTCTACACTGCCACTCCATCCTCATGTAGCATGAGCCTTGCGCCACTGACTGGCATTTCCTTTCCCGGAGTTCTCCAATGGCTACCAACCACGAGCACACAGTGGGACTACTACTTTCGAGCATTGCTACCTGCACCCCATCCACACGCCCCGTTCATGGCGTCTATAAACATCACTGGCATGCAGCTACAGGCCGCCCAGCTGTGGCCAGCAGGTGGGCCTCTCAACATCTATCCATCGGACCCTGCACAATTCCCCATAAATCCTGGCCATAGGCTCATCGCAGCCATCCACACAGCCATTTCAAGGCGCTGCTGCGCTGCAGACGTGGGCATCACCAACGTGACGGATGTGTCTAACACGACGGTGAATGTGCAGCTGACCATGACTGCGGCCTGGGTGACTGATGCCAACTCCTTTGCAGCTGCATACCTGGACTTGGTTCTCAGCGATGCCCTCGGAGCTGCGGCGCTGCTTGCAACCATCCAGAGCGCCTTCCCCACTGTCACAGCAGTGTCCTACACCGCGCTCACCACCACCACGGGGGTGCTCGCAAATGCCACAGCAGCAACTACAGCTCGGATCACCACCTCGACTGCTGCTGTCCCAGCACGGCGGCCCCCGCCATCAGTGGGCATCATCGCAGCACTCATCATTGTGTGCGCCATCGCCGCTCTGCTTGCCTTGTGCACGTGCGCTCGAAGGCGGGAACACTGGGGCGCCATCGGCACGGACGTGCTCAAAGGCGTGCGCATCAACGGAGACACAGCGCCAAACGCAGCATGTGGCGTATTTGTGTCCTATCGCCGCAGCGACTTGGCGGTTGCGGACGCAGTTGTGGATCAATTGTCCCTGTCTGGATTGCGCGTGTTCTACGACCGCGGCGGCGATATGGCGGGTCGTCCATTCGAAGAGGAGCTGCATCGCGCCATTCGTGAGTCCCGAGTCACGTGTGTGCTCGTGACACTGGAGCTGATGCGCTCGCTGGTGGCTCAACGGCCTGACCACCTCGACTGGCTACTGGCAGAGCTACTTCTTGCGTTGCATTACTTGCGCACGCGGCCGGGGCGCCGCATCTTCCCGCTGCTTGTCGGGTCACCGATGGATGGGGATGCCGGCGTGCCGCAGCGCAGCTACTTGCTGACTGATGCCGCATTCATGGCCTGTCGAGATGCGCTTCCGGATGTTGTGCCTGCCGCTACACTCGCGCTGGTGACGCGCATGCTGGCGCAGGACGGAGACGAGCTGGATGCCGCGCTGCAGAGCATCACAGTGCGGCAACTCATGCTGGGAGAGCGACAACTGGCTGAGCGACAGGCGCCCTTCACGGGCCTGCTCGCCATCTCCTCGGTCGCCGTCCACGGCCCGGACGAGAACATGGGCCTGCTTCTGCAGCACCGCTACGCAGAGCACATCCTGAGCGCGCTTTGACAATAATGACGTGGCCGCATATAACTAACTCCCCCTCGAACGTCGCCTGCAGTCTCCGCCTCGTCCCCCACCTGGCCTGTCCTCCGCTATGCTGTGCGTCCCTGGCGACCGGTGACAACGGCAGCTGCTGCTGTCGCCCCCCACGCCGTGTCTGCGCGGTCGAACACGGACTTCAAAAGCGGCACAAGGAGGGGGGGCACACTCTGATGCTGCTCTGCCGGTGAGCAGGCGCACAGCGCACCAGGACACACAGTCCGTGTGTCGACAGCGGTGCTTGTGAACCAGCCGGTGGCAGTGCAGGTGGTGGGGAATGCACAGGCGGCAGTACAGCCTTCGCCTCAGCTTCCTCGCTGTGTATGTAGCACTCGCCTCGTGTCCAGCCACCGCTGCCCCTGCGCTGCACAGCACAGCGCTGCTGCACGCCCTCGGGACTCGCAGGCTGTTGACGGACCAGCGCGCGTCCCCGGCTGCGCTGTTCGTGCACACGCCGTTTGTGTCCTGCGCCAGCGAAGTGCCAACTCAACCGCTGGCGACGATGCAGCCGACGCAGTCAGCCGCTGACTGCGCCGCGAGATGCGACGCGAGCTACAACGCCCGCATAGCTGAGATCAAGCCCTTCTACGGGTTCAACCTGGAATCGAATTCGTCGTTGTGTAGCGCGTTCAAGTACGCGCGCACGGACCCATCGCCGCCATTGGCGGGCTATTCCCGCTGTGTGCTGCTGTTCAATGTGACTCAAGCCTCCTGCGGCATGGGCCTCGTGCGCGATGCTGGCGCTCTTCAGTATCCAGGTCAGTTGGAGTGGATTGCGGCGACGGGCATTGTGTGGGACTACTACTGGCGTGTCATTCTACCTGCTCCCAATCCAAGTACGGCCACGTTTCGGGCAGAGATGAACATCACGGGCACGCAGCTGTCAGCAGTGCAGCTGTTGCCTTTGTACCATACCGCGAACGATAACCCCGAGTTGTACTCGAGTAGCGGCAACCTGCTCATCGCGGCCATCCAGACAGCCATTGGGAGGAGATGCTGTGCCGCGAATGTAGGCATCACCAACCTGACGGACGTGTCCAACACGACCGTGAATGTGCAGCTGACTATGACTGCGGCCTGGGTGACTGATGCCAACCCCTTTGCAGCTGCTTACCTGGACTTGGTTCTCAGCGATGCACTCGGAGCTGCGGCGCTGCTTGCAACCATCCAGAGCGCCTTCCCCACTGTCACAGCAGTGTCCTACACCGCGCTCACCACTACCACGGGCCTCCTTTCAAACGCGACAACCGTGACTGCAGTTTGCAGCGCTTACCCAGAACGGCGACACCTGCCACCCGTCGGCCTCGTGGCTGCACTCATCGTCGTGTGTGCCGCTCTGTTGGCCGTGTCAGTCCTCTACATCTGGAGGCGGGACCGCGGGGCTGGAATCAGCACGGACGTGCTCAAAGGCGTGCGCATCCACGGGGATGCTGCGTATGACGTCTTTGTGTCCTACCGCCGGGGCGACTTGGCGCTCGCAGATGCCGTGGTGGATCAGCTCTCCCTTGCCGGACTGCGTGTCTTCTATGACCGCGCTGGCGCCATGGCGGGCCGTCCATTCGAGGAGGAGCTGTGCCGCGCTGTGCGGCAATCGCGGATCACCAGTGTGCTTGTGACCATGGACTTCATGCGCCTGCTTGCGCAGCACCGGCCGGACAGAATAGACTGGCTCCTCGCGGAGATGCTCATTGCCGTGCACTACATGCGTGTTCTACCTGGGCACTGCATTTTCCCGCTCCTCATCGGCGTGCCGTGCGGCACGGGACACGCTGAACGCTGTCATATTCTTGCCGACGCCGAATTCGCGGCCTGTCGTGACGCGCTTCCGGATGTCGTGCCTGCCGCTACACTCGCGCTGGTGAAGCGCATGCTGGCGCAGGACAGAGGCGAGCTGGATGCCGCGCTGGAGGGCATCACCGTGCGGCAACTCATGCTGGGCCAACCCCAGCCTGGCTTCTCAGGCTTGCTCTCGATCGCGTCAGTGTCCATCCACGGCCCGGACGACCACATGGGCTTGCTGCTGCGGCACCGCTACGCTGAGCAAATGCTGAGGTCGCTGCAGCATGCAGTCGACGTCGACTGACTCCAGGTTTCCTATTTAGACTAGTCTATCGATTCATCCCCTCTTCGCAAGAAGCATCTCTCGTCTGCACATGCTGCGCGCACCTCCCGTCGAGCGCTGCGTGCGCTGCGCGCGTCGATTAGACCTCGTCCAGTCGTGGTGGCTTCCACAAAGCAAGAGGCGCAGAGTCAACAGCAACGCAACGGAGCGTGCGTCCGTGTCGTGGAGCGAGGCTTGGACAGAGCACCTCCGGAGCGCTGGCTTAGCGACAGACACGCGGTTAAATGACACTGTGCGTCCGCCGGAGAGAGAACAAGTGACTGCTTTCATTTCCGCAGAGCTGAGAACGTGTGCGTCTCTGTTCAGGAGAGGCAGCTCCGAGAGACGCGAGTTGCTCTCCACCTCTTCCGCAGCGCTACTGCGCACGCTGTGAGAGACTACGTCGGTGAAGGCGGGTCGCCTGCCAGCGGCTTCGTGGCCAGGCGTTTGCGGGAGACGCTGAACGACGCCGCGCTCGCTGATAGCTTCGCACGCTTCGCCCAGCTCGACGCAAGGCAGCAAATTGCGGCTGTCGAGCTGGCTGCTGCTGCTATTGATAGAGCTCTGCCGCTCCCGCAGAGCGTTGATGGCCCGCACTGCGCTTCAGCGCGGCAAGTAGCAGTCCAGTGTGCGTCCGAAGGCAAGATGCCTGCGTTGGTGGACCTCGTGACAGAGCCTGGATGGCGGGCAGCGCTGGAGCCGGCATTAAGGAGTGCAGCAGATTTGGAGGCGTTTCTGCATCGTGAGTGGGCGGCGCAGGATGCAGGCACTGGGCCTGCCATCTTCCCGGAGCGCCATGCTGTGTTCAGGTGTCTCAATGCGTGTCCGCTGGCGAAGACGCGCGTCATCATTGTGGGGCAGGACCCATACCATGGGCCTGGACAAGCCTGCGGCCTGGCCTTCAGTTTGCCGAGCGGCAGCGATCTTGCACAGCCATCATCACTGCGCAACATCCTGGTCGAGATACAAGCGGATTGCGGCCTCGATGCTCCGCGGCGAGGTGGCGATCTAGCGCATTGGGCAAGGCAAGGCGTGCTGCTCCTCAACACGACGCTGACTGTCCGACAGGGCGATGCGAACAGCCACGCAGACAGCGGATGGAAGGCGGTCACGGATGCAGTGCTTGCTGCTGCGGCGGCGCATGCGAGCGCGAGTGGCACGCGGCTGGTGGCGTTGCTGTGGGGTGCGCATGCCCGGGCAAAGGCGCCCCTGTTGGCCGGGCACATCGTGTTGGAGGCGGTGCATCCCAGCGGCTTGTCCGCGCATCGAGGCTTCCTTGGCTGTCGTCATTTCAGCGCTGCGAATGCGGCGCTGGCGGAACAGGGATATGCGCCGGTGGACTGGCGAGTCGGCAGCACAGTGTGAGCAGCAGCTCTGGGACGACAAGGCTTGCGATTGACACGCAGATCAGCTTAAATTCGATTGCTACTTGGAAACCATACACTGCGAGCGAATAGCGGCTCGTGCACGCTTTTCATCAAACTGATGCGCCGCACTGCAAAAAGCATTCTTGCGCACCCTTCGCCAGTGCACAATGCAGGTCATCTTGCCCGATGATGCGCTACTGGTTGCACTGTCGAAGCTGCAGACGGCCGACCTGTGCAGCGCAGCGTGTGTCTGCAGACAGTGGCGTCGTGTGTGCACCTCGACCAAGGAGCTCTGGACTCAGCTGAACCTGCACGCTGCGCCGTCTCAAATCACCGACTCGCAGGTGCTCGCTTTAGTGGCCCGTGCGCAAGGAGGACTGCGGTCGTTGACGTTCACCAGCGAAGAGGTCACAGACTCTCGAGCTTTGCACCGAGTGTCAGAGGCCACTCTGGCTGCTATCGTCGACGCTTCCCCGGAGCTGACGTGGTTGACAGGCTTCACTACGCTGAATGAAGCAGGCGCTGCAACGGCTCTTGGAACGGAGTCTCCAGCGGAAGCCTTCCGCATTCTCAGGTAGCCAAACGCAGCGCTAGTCCACGCGCCGGCCGCCTTGACACGCGCCTGCCTGTATCTGCAGCTGTATGGGATGTCCAACACATCAGTAGTCTTTCAAGTCTCTCGAGAGTTCGTGGTCCAAGTTCTGAGCCTAATGGAAACACTTGCCAGTGACCGTCGGTTTCTTGCAGCTGCATTGCACGCCTTGTGTATGTGCTACGCAAAAATACACCCACAGCCTGCCGATGGTACTGTGCGAGCATTGTGGATGCACGCTTGCAATGCGCTGACCGTGTTCTTGGATGACGAGCCGGTTGTGGTCACAAGCTTGAAGTTTGGAAGCCTCATCAGCACCCGCATTGTGAGTTCACGAAGTGCTACCTGCTTCCATGCAGTAGTCGCAGCTATGCGCGCACACGCTTCTAGTGCTCCTGTGCAGGAGTATGGCTGTGGGGCGCTGTGGAACATGACAGTCAATGCTGACAACAAGGTGAAGGCGGGCAGCGCCGGCGCGATTGAGACCGTGGTGGCTGCAATGCGCGCACATCCCAGCAATGCGGACGTGCAGTTAGCAGGCTGCTGGGCGCTGTGGAGAATGACATTCGATGCTGACAACCAGGCGAGGGCGGGCAGTTCCGGTGAGACTCAGGCCGTAGTGGCTGCGATGTTCGCACATCCTAGCAATGCGGACGTTCAGCATGGAGGCTGCGGGGCGCTCAGCAACCTAATTGCCAGCAATGCTGACAACAGCATGAAGGCGGGCAGCGCCGGCGCCGTCGAGTGCGTGGCGGCAGCAATGCGCGCGCATGTCGGCCATGCCGGCGTGCAGGAGTGGGGCTGTAAGGCGCTCAACAACCTGACTGCCAACAATGTGGACAACAAGGTCAAGGCGGGCAGCGCCAGCGCTGTAGAGTGCGTAGTGACATCTATGCGCGCGCATGTCGGCCATACCGGCGTGCAGGCGCAGGCGGTGGCCGCCCTGAAGGCACTGGCATTACTAGAAGGTGGCCGCGGGTCATAACGCCAACGGCAGGAACGAGGCACTCAACGCAATGCAGACAATAACGACTGCAACGTCACTGCCATAATGGCTCTACTAGAAAATTGAATTTGCGCATCTTGTGGCGTGATCACGGGGTCATGACCCGCAGCAAGAGGCACAAAAAAAGCGACCTCGCCAGCCCCATGCCTCGCGCCATCATCGCACCGTCCCTGCTCGCCGCTGACTTCGCGGCCCTCGGGGCGGAGGCGCACCGCATGGCTGCCTGCGGCGCGGACTGGCTGCACTGCGACGTCATGGACGGCGTTGCTGTGGGCAACCTCACGTTCGGCCCGTGCGTCCTCTCAGCGCTGCGTAAAGCTGCGCCAGCCGCGTTCCTGGACTGCCACCTGATGGTGAGCAAGCCTGAGCAATACGTGCAGCCGCTTGCCAAGGCTGGTGCCAACCAGTTCACGTTCCATGTAGAGGCCACAGGCACGCCACTGGAGGACGCGACGAGACCAGTGACCGCGTACAGCGTATGACCTGACTCACTGTCTGGCACACGCCGCAGACGACGCCGCGGGCTTGGCAGCTGCTGCCCGGAAAGCAGGCTTGCGGGTGGGCCTCGCTCTCTCTCCTAGCACACCTGCAGACGCAGCCTTCGCCCTCGCAGACGCCGGCGCGCTGGACATGATCCTTGTCATGACCGTCCAGCCTGGGTTCGGTGGACAGCCGTTCCAGGCGGAGCAGTTGCCGAAAGTTATGGCGCTCCGCAAGCGCTACCCGTCGATAGACATCCAGGTGGATGGCGGCTTGGGGCCATCAACCATCGATGCGGCAGCTGCTGCCGGCGCGAATGTGATTGTTGCTGGGACAGCTGTGTTTGGCGCCTACGATCCAGCGGCAGTGATCACCAAACTGCGGTCAGTGGTGGACTCTGTGCAAATCCCATGACCACGCGTGTATATGTGTGTGTAAAAGCACGCAGTGGTCTTTTGCACACTAGCCTTCGCATGTCACGCCGCGCGCTGTCTGCCGTCGCGTGGTCTGTCTCTTGGCTGCATGCCGCTCCAACGCGATTTCCTCCTCCTCCTCCTCTTCGCCATCACTGCCGCTGTCACCGTCATATATTTCATCACTTGCTGCGTGCGGCGCATGTCGCTTCAAACTGCCACGCCGATGAACAACCTGCTCACAGGAGGAAGGGGTCTCCACTTCGCCGTCCGAGGAGTGCTCCCGACTCGCGGGGAGCACAATCAGCACGACGGAGACGTTGTCACATCCCAAGCCAGCGAGTTGCTGCGTGTCATCTGCAATGCACACACTACACAACTGAGCTGCCACTTCTGCTGGCGCTATTCCTTCCGCAAGGCGTGGCCGCACGAAATCCACAGCGGCTTGGTTGGAACGCACGTCCCAGAGGCCGTCACAGGCGAGGAGGAGGAACTCGTGCTGGCCAGGATGCATTTGCATGCTCATAACGTCAGGGGTGGACACCACAGCCTGGCGCTCCGGCGGCAAGTGTGCAGCCTGCTTGTATGCGGCATCACCCAATGCACGTGACAGGGCGAGCGTGCCGCCAACACGGCCATCAGCGCACACAAAGCCGCCTGCTGCTGCGATGCGGGCGGCTTCTGACGGCAAGCTGGGCACGTGATCAACAGTCAGCGCGGCTGCAGTGCCACCCGCGCAGCAAAGCACTGCGCGGCTGTCGCCGCAGTTGGCAATGTGAAGCGCATCGCCTCGAATCTGCAGATGGCGGGAGAGCAACGTGAGGCAAAGACTCTGAAAAGGTTGCAATCTGTGGGGCACGCACCAGAGCAACGAGGGCTGTACATCCGCAATGCGGGCCACCTGGCGGTTGTGCATCATCTGCTTCCAACGCAGCGGACACCAGGGCAACATCAGCGCCGCGCGAGGCTGCGTACCGCAGCAGCCCCTCCTTGGCGTGCGCCTTCGCCTCCTTCGCCGCCGCGTCCGCATCTTTCCCAGCCCGTTCGCGTGCCTCCAACGCGTGACGCAGCATGTCTTGCCGTCCGGCCTCCGAGCATAGCTGCGCATCGACGCTGCGAAATGCCGCGCGGAGGGCACCAGGAAGGTCGCCCGCTCCGTACGCAGGCGCGTCGCGCACCGCCGCCGCGAAATTACGTCCGCAAAACAGCGCCGCCTGGGTGGTGGATTCGACACGGGTGTACAACAGTGCATGGGAGTCAGCGTTGCAGTGGAGAAGGCCATAAAGTGCACGCCCTTATTGTATGGGAAGTCTGACTCAACGCTGTTTGCTGACTCGACCTGCGCTTCCACACACAGGGCCACGCACGAAGCTTCCCGCGCGCGCGTGTGGATGCGGCCACGCGCGTGGTGAGGGCACACGTACCTCGGGTCCGCCGTGGCCGTCAAACACGGCGCACAGCGAGGTGTCTTCGTCCAGGGGGCAGCAGCATACAGCATCCTCCTGGTGCAGTCTCCACCCTTGCACGCTGGCGGAGCCCACAGCTACACGGACGCTTCCGCACCCGCTGGGGTGCAGCACACCCAGCTGCGCGTCGCGCACCGGCACGGGCAGGTAGAGTCCCATAGGACCAGGTGCTGAGAACAAAGAAAGCGCGCGAGCGGGGTACGCGGGAACGGCGGGGAAAGGTGCACGCGCGACTTGCGTGGTCGACTTGCAGCCGTGGGCGTGTCACGTCGCGGCGCTGCGTGCGTCCTGTGCGACTCTGACGGGGATGTGAGTCACATCCCGGTGTCACGCTTTGCAACGCGCCTTCCGCCACCGCACCTTGGCTACGCAACAAGGCTACACGTTGCAGTCACCGCAGCCGACAGCCAGCAGGTGTCGACTCCTTTCTCCGTAGAAAAAAGAGGCCGAAGACGCGCGCGCTCGTGAGTGAGATTGCTGAGAGGGACCCCGGGCGGGGGCCTCTTCTCTCTCTGTCTGTGCCACGCTGGCGTCATGTACAGCTTGGACAAGCCTCCGGTGAATCAACACCTGCTCAGTGAGAGGCTGGTGCCGTGGAGACCTGCTGATATCCGATGGCTCCGGACAAGCACGCCGTGCGGGCGGTGACTTTCCTAGGCCGTTCAGTGCACACGGTGCTGAACGAGCAGGGAGCAGTTCCCAGCGCGTTAGTTGCTCTAGGTGCGCATCGCAGCCGGCGGCGAGATCCGCCCCTGGGGCTGCGTCGCTGGTGCACAGCCTGCGCTTGCCACTGGTCCCAAAACCTGTGCCCCACTCCACGGGCGAGGCTACTGGCTCTGTCAAACACCGTGCTCGTGACTGCAGTTGCGTAGACGACCGGCACTGACGCGCGCCCTTCTTTGCTTGTCACCACAATGTCCCGCTGGCCATGAACACAGCGAA
>Ga0164296_1002307_pt1 | contig 19195 bp, 44 predicted proteins | sample GEODES057metaG_FD_113533 | JGI IMG/M metagenome (GOLD analysis project Ga0164296, IMG submission 113533) | Dystrophic lake water microbial communities from Trout Bog Lake, Wisconsin, USA - GEODES057 metaG | ecosystem: Environmental > Aquatic > Freshwater > Lake | place: USA: Trout Bog Lake...
GATTGCCAGCCAGGATGATCGCCTCCTGGCGTAGCGCGGCATCGGTGTTGACCCGCATAGCCTCTGCGTTCAACTCCGCATAACGAGCCTCAGCAATGTTTTTCCGCGTCTCTGCCGCCTTTAACGCCTGCGAAGCGGCGAAATCCGCAGCTTCGGCGCGGTACTTCTCCGCGAGTGCCAGTTCCCGCAAAAGCTGGGCATCATCAAGGGTCAACTCAGACAAGTTTCATCTCCCACATAATCGAAAAAACTAGGTTTTTTGCCGGGACTCAGAAAGGCGCTTCGATCTCACTTTGACCCCAGGCATCGCGTGCCGGCTGCTGCTGCTTGGCTTCGCGGGCGGCAACTTTAACCTGAGAGAACCGCAGAGAAGCGCCAACCTCATCGACATTCAACTCAAGAGAGGATTTAGTCTGCCCATTAGCCTCGTAGGACTTCTGCTTCAAGGTGCCGGTCACGATCACCCGATTGCCACGCGACAGGCTCTCAGCGACATGCTCAGCGGCCTCTTTCCACACCGCGCAACGTATGAACATCGGTTCGCCATCAACCCATTGGCCCTCCGCATTCTTAACCCGGTCACTCACCGCTATCGTGAAATTGCAGACCGCCGCCCCATTAGGAGTAAATCGCAATTCAGGGTCTTTCGTCAGATTACCGACAAACGTGTTCATCGTTTCTTCTCCTTTTTCTTTTCATCACATGAAACTTCGGCGCACCAGGCGTCATAGTCATCCAGGGTCAGGCGCATTCCGCACTCGACGCAATCCACCCAATCTGAGCCGCCCCACGACCCCAGCGACGGCAGGCCGCATGACGGGCAGGGGGCGTGCCGGCGCCGCCACAACGGCCCCAACCCCACCATCGCAGACACCCGCTCATGCACACGCCGAATCTGAACTGCCCGATCCACACCATCCAACCAACGGCGCTTTCTTGTATCGCCAATCCACACATCACACTCAACCGCAGGCTGCGAAATCAAATCCCGCACCGGGACCGCGATCCTCAAAAGATCACTAATCTCAACCAGCATGTCGGCCACGCGAACATCCATAGGAGACTCAGGAACGTATGTGGCGTTGACCTTGCTCTCCCACGCCAGCTTCATTGATCCACAAAGGAAGGAACGGAGCGCGACAGATAGATGCGGTAGCTCGTCATAACGGCGTTGAATGTCCACGACACACGCCGCGCACAAGGTCAGTTTAGCGACGATGGCCGGCCCGTCAGTGGTTCTGCCCACGCACCTTTTGCCTGATCGGCAACGCAGTTCAATCATGCCGTCCTTCCAGGTTGACATCAGATACCGACACAACATAGACTGTAGGTACGAGGGAAGGAGAGATGATGCCCCCCGGCACAACACTCAGAAACATAAGAATAAGCGACGAGCTATACAACGCCGTACAAGCCAAATGTATTCAACAACAAACCACCTTCAGTGAAGTGGTCAGGGAACTGCTCGTTAACTGGTTGGAGGAAAGGGAAAAATGAGAGCCATTAAAAACACCAAAATCGCCTTTGGGTTGGTGCAGGTTGGCGTGAGGGTTTACAACGCCACCGAAACCACCAGCATCACCTTCAACACCTTCCACAAAGCCTGCACAAAAGGCGCCGGCGCCGTAGGGAACAAGCGCTACTGCAAATGCTGCGACCACACCCTCGCATCCGACGAAATCATCAAAGGCAAAGAGGTTGACGGCAAGGTCGTCACCGTGTCCGACGATGAGCTTGACGCCTTGCAGGACAAGCGCGGAATGTCGGTCATTCAAGTTGAGCAGTTCTGCAAAGCGGAGGAAATCGACGCGATCCGACTTGACGGCGCCTACTACCTTGAGCCGACAGAATCGGGTGGCGAAGGGTACGCGCTGCTGCGGCAGGTAATGGTCGAATCCGGCCTCGTCGCTGTCGTGAAATTTGTTCTCCGCACCCGCCAGACACTAGGCGTGATCCGCGCCATCGACAACGTGATGGTCATGCACACGATGTGCTGGCCCGGGGAAATCCGCGACACCAGCAGCCTGCGCCGCCTCAACACTGAGATCAGTGACCAGCGGCTCGTCGGAATGGCCCACAACGTCGTTGCCTCGCTCACCGAACCGTTCAACCCCGACGCCTACCGCGACGAATACACCGAAGCCGTCACCGGCCTGGTCAACGCCAAAGCGGAGGGCAAGATCATCGACTTGAACTCCGAAGCCCCTGAGGACGTGTCCGATCTGATCGCCGCGCTAGAAGCGTCAGTGGCCCGTCACCCGTCCAAGCGGACCAGCCGCCGCTCCGTTGTCATGGTGGGAGACAAACCCGCCAAGCCCGCCGTTAAGCGGCCCACCAGAAAGGCATCGTAATGATCAATGCAGACCAAGCAATGGCACTGAAAAAAGGTTCGCGCATCAAAGTTGGCCGGCGATCAGGAACCGTCATCAGTGATGGGCACTGGGGCGGCTACGTCGTTGTGGACTGGGATAGCGGCCAAACGGAACACGGCGTCCACATCAGAGACATATCATCCTGTCAGCTTAAATAGTCGCGGATGAAAATCGCATCCGCCGGCACAGGCATCAAACGCGGAGGAAACCGCAACCGCAACACCCGAAACTCCTCCGCAAGATCGGCTTTCACATCATCCGGCAACTCATCAACCAGCGGATCAAACAACGGAACCCCTCACCGGGTGGGCGAACGACCGCAACAACGGCAACAATTGCGGACACGCATCCGCAACCGCCAACGCGATAACTTCACCGGCCTGAAAATCATTCCACCCAGTATCGCGTTCAATCACAAAAGCCGTCGCCAAAATACCCGCCGCGTTAGGACTCTGAAACAAGCCATTACACACAGCCGGGGCCGCGCTCCACGCATACCTAGCGATAAAATCATCACTAGGGTCCGCATGAGCAGCAGGAGCCAACACCACACCCGCCGCAACAGCGGCGACCAACGACTTCACGACTCCTCCATCATGTAATGACATTGCGCCAAAAGGGCGTGCGCCTGAGCCAAAGCCATCATATCCACATCAAGATACGGATCGGCTTTTTCAGAAACCTCCTGAAGAATGCTGTTCGCTAAAATGTAGTGCTGGCGAGGCGACAAATAAGACACTTTTCTCCTAAGCGGTGGAAGCAATGAACGCATTGCGTGCATCATCAAATGATGAATAAGAAACCCAGCCATCGTCCTGGTTCTGTGGTGGAATCAAAACCCAGTCTTTAGGCTTAAACCGGAAAATCAGCCACCGCGCCGGATCGCCATAAAACCTCACCGCCACCGACGCCCCCTACGATCACGGGCGTCGAAAGCCAAACCGCCCCACACGCCGAACTCCTCTTTGTTATCGACCGCATACTGAAAACAATGGTCATAAACAGGGCAACGTGAACAAGTCTCAAAGGCAATTGCCTGCGACGGCCCCTCCTGCGCGTAAAAAATCTCAGTGTCCATGCCGGCGCACGCCGCATCGTCCTGCCACATCACGCCACCCCAGCCTTCGCCCAATTGCCCCGATCAATGTCCCGCTCCAACCGCGCCCACCGTTTCCCCAGCGCGGCCAGCAACGCCGACTCTTTGCGGTCTTTGGTGAAACCCGGCACATGATGGCGGATCGTGCTGTCCGCGCATCCCACCGACAGGGCCGCTTCGTGGTACGAGCAGCCGTCCTCAAGCAGCCGGCGTGCAAACCCGATTTCCTCGACAGTCAAATCGGGGCGGCGCGGCTGGGAGAGGCCCATGCCCCGCCGATGGCGCTGCACCGTGTGCGAATTAAGCCCTGTCTCCTCAGCGATTCGCCGGTCTGACCATCCCCGCCGAACCAGGGCCGCTACACGCTCCCGGCGCTCCAAAATGGCGGCGCGAGTGTTTAGATGGGGATTCACCATGCTCCTTCCGTATGCTGGGGTACACAAAAAAACCCCAGAGGAACACTGGGGTTAAACTTCAGAAAGCCGCCCTGATCAGGGCTTACTTCTTGTAGCCCTAATCACACACTCAGTTGAGACAGCGTTGCAATAGGGATGCTAGATTCGGCGCATGGAACTCAGCGAACACACCGCCGTCCTCTACCTGCGGAAAAGCACCGCCAGTGACGGCAAATCCCTCCGCGAACAGGAACGGGAAAACCGTCAATGGTGCCAAGCCAACAACATCCCCGTCGAAAAAGTGTTCGTTGACGACGGCATCGGAGCCGCCCGATACGGCACCAAAACCAGAGACGCATGGGGAGAACTCAAAACCTACCTACGTCCTGGGCACATTCTCGTCGCCTGGGAAGCCTCTAGGGCCACCAGAGACGCGGAGGAAGGCGCACGGCTACTCAACCTGTGCGCCGAAAAGCAAGTGCCCCTAGCGTTCTCAGGGCGGGTGCTGGACCCCAGCATGGGCGACGACCGATTCATGGGCAACCTATTCTTCAACCTGTCCGCACGCGAATCCGACCTACTGCGTGAACGAGTCCTACGCGGCATGAGGGGGGCCGCAGCAGATGGCACACCACACGGCAGAGCGCCGTGGGGATACAGGGCAGTACCGCGCATCCCCGGCTCCCGCCCACAATGGGAACTAGACCCAGTTGAAGGACCCCGGGCGCGAGAAGCGGCGCACAGAGTGCTGCGGGGCGAAAGCCGCAACACCGTTCTAGCGTGGCTCCGAGCAACAGGACACGCGCCGGCCAGTTCCAGCAGCTTCGGACGCTGGCTCATCAATCCACAAATCGCCGCCCTGCGAGTCCACCAAGACCGAATAGTGGGCAAAGGAAAATGGCCGGCCATCATCACCGAAAACGAACACAATGCTTTAGTGGCATCCAGTAAAGCGCTCACCGTCACGCCCGGGCCGGAATCCAAAACACTCTGCTCAGGCATCGCCAAATGCGGCAAATGCGGAACCGCCCTCCGATGGAGAGGGGCGTACCAGCAAGGCAGGCGACAAAAAAGAAACCCAGCCTATTCGTGCAAAAATGGTTGCTGCGCCCGACAGCAAGAACTCGTAGACGAACTAGTCACCGCAGCCGTCCTCAGGCGGATGAGAAACATAGACCCCAACGTGCGAAACATTAACCCCGCCGACGAAGCCCAACAACGAATATCGGCCTTGGAAAAGGATTTAGAAGATTGGATCGCGAAATCAATCAACGAGGAAGTTTCCGCCACCGTGTTCGCCCAAATCGAAAAAGACCGGCGAGCTAAAATCGCCGCACTTCGACCTAAAACACAAATAGCGCGACGAAACATACTGACGGCGGAAACGTGGGATGGGGGCAGCATGGCCGACAAACGCCGCACCGTGCGAGCGCTGCTAGACATACGAGTTCACCCGACGAAAATTCGCGGCGGAAAATTAGTCAGCGAAGGCATCGACATCAAGCCGATAAAACTGATGTGACTTCCGGCTCAAACATCCACCACACCGCACGCCACTGCTCATCAGCTAAAGGAGCATCCCAATCAGGGTCTAACACATCATCCGCAGGCAACATGATTCACACCCTAAACATCGCTCGACAATAATCGGAAAAAGTAAAAAACAAAATGTCGCACTTAGAGCAGCGTATATTGTTGTGCTGACCCGAAACGAAACGATTATGATGACCTTCGCATGTTAACGAATGCGCCCCACACGCAGAACAAACATGCAACCATGACACGGGTTCATCGCAAGAACTGACAACAACATAATCCGCGCACAAACGATGCTCACAAGTTTTATCGTGAGAAAACATTTCCTGCAAATCAGCCACAGACGCGACGACCGTATCAATCATCATCGTCATCCCACACCGTTTTTTCGCCATTACCACGGTTGCTCCACTCAAGGAACAAAACCACAAAAGCGATCAAAACACCCAACCAAGGGCACACAGCCATCACCATCCACCATAAAGCACTAGTCATTCATAACACCCATCTTGAAACTGCCCCGTCAACAACGCCACCAAATCCCTAACCTCCATCACAACCCACTGCGATAACGGATCGGTTTTGCCGTGACGTTTAGCGATCACTAAACCGACAAGAGCGTCGTCGTTGCCGGCCTCGACATGGGCTTCGCGCACCCACCCGGGGAAATCCGAACTGCGCCGATTCTTGCACTCAATGACCACTCGTTTACCCTGATGCCGAACGCCCGCGATATCCCCGGTGTCTTTGCTTCCGGTGCGGGCGCGGCGCTCCACCCGGTCATCGTTCAAAGCCGCAGCTAAACCCCGGGCAATGCTCGTCTCAAACGCCGTGCCCTTATCTTTACTGCGGCTCACGGTATTCCCCAGCTATCCACACGTCTATCGCACCAACCTCATCGGCCCATTGAAGGCATTCGCTGAACACTGAACACTGAGAACAAATGAATCCCCACTCGTCCTCCTCAATAGGAGAGGGCCGGCGGATAAAGCGAGTATCAAACGGATCATCGACAACGCAATTCGCCGCACCCATCCAATCCGCCTGCACCGGATTCACCCCAACCTCGCCTGATTAGCGAGGAAAATCAGCGGCACCATGCCCGTTAAGCCGCTTCGATTTTTCGCGACCACAATGTCCACAGTCCCATCGTCCTCGTCGGGGCGGTGCAAAAACAGCACGGCGTCGGCGTCCGCTTCTAGGCTGCCCGACTCCCTCAAATCCGCTAAAGACGGCATTCGGGCCTTGCCCGTTTTCGGATCAATAACCTGCCGGTTAAGCTGCGCCGCCAACACCACCACCACATTCAAATCTTTCGCCAAAACCTTCAAAGTTCTGGACACATGAGCGACCTGCTGATCCCTCGACACCCGCGAATCACTGGCCGCAACAAGCTGCGCGTAGTCGATGAACACCAGATCGAGGTCTTTCACAGATCGGCAATGAGCGGCGATCTGCTCCACCGTCAACGACGCCTTATCGACAACGTAGAGACGCATACCGGCATTGCGTGTCGCATACTCGTACACAGCCGCAGCAGTGTTCTCATCCATGCTGCGGCGAGCCAAACGCTGAAACTGCACCTGGGCGCCAGCGGACAGCAGCCGACTAGCTACCTCGTTGCGGGGCATCTCCAACGAAAAAATCAACACCGTTTTTCCCTGCTCAGCGGCATGAGCAGCGATATTTAGACCTGACAGGCTTTTCCCCTGCCCAGGCCGGCCACCAAAGATGTAGGTTTTGCCTTTATACAGCCCGCCCGACAGGATTTCATTCAGCTTCACCCACGGTGTAGCAATCAAATCGGCGGCGGAATCCGACTCGACCCATTTCCGCCACTCAACAACCATTGAGTCAAAATCAGCGACCTTCTCGCGGGGAGTGCGAACCTCACGCAGAAAAGATTCGGCCTGCGACAAAACCTCCTCTAGCTCGCTGCCGTCGCCCGCGCCCAACTCTAAAAACCTGTGACCGCAGGCAATCAGCCGGCGCCGCGTGGCCTTGTCCCGCACGATCTGGGCGTAAGACGCAGCGTTCACCGCGCCAGGAGGGACCTGAGTGAGTTCGTAAAGATACTGCGGCCCCCCGCAGTTCCGTAGTTTTCCGCGCTGCTGCAATTCGTCAGACACCGTCACCGCATCAACGGCCCTGCCGGCGGTGAACAAGTCAACAATCACGCGGAAAATCTGCTCATGCGCCGGTCGATAAAAATCGGCGGGCTTCAACGCATCCACTACCTCAGTCATAGCGGTTGACGAAATCATCATCGAACCCAGTGCTGCCATCTCCGCAATCAAATCTTGCGGTAGTTCACGCGCCAGCGGACATCTCCCGTTCTAGACGGGCCTCCCAACCACGCAGGTAGGCCACATGAGCTTCCTCGCGAACCGCAGACTTGCGGCGGCGCACCACATCCGACACCAAATGCGGCAACATACCCGGCGCCAAACCCGGGCGGTTATCCCACTCCTGAAGCGCTTCTTCAAGCACATCAGCGGGAATGTTTTCCCGCAACAAAGTGCGGGACGCAGTAAAAAGCTGCTGCCACACAGAGTGAGGTAAACCCGGCTGGACGCAGCGGCGAACCAGGGCGGCGACATCCTCACTCATCTTTCAACCCGATCATCAGGACAAGATTCAACAACGCCAGCGCGGCGAGGATAGCGCCCACCACAGCATCGGAGATGATGCCGGCAACGCCTGCCACAACAGACCAGATGACGAAAATGAACGAAAACGACAGAAAGATCAGCTTCACCGGATGCACATTGTCGATCCCTTTAGGTTCCTCGACGTGTACGCGGGACAACCGCGAAAGCTCGTTCTGCAACTGATCGTTATCTTCAGGATCGTCAAGATAATTGTTGTTCATACGTCACCGTCCCGTCATCGCTCAACGTCGCCCACGCGCCCCGGTACAACACCTTCCCCGGCTGCTGCCACGGGCGAACATGCCAGCCATCAACCTCAGCCAATTTTGGGTGTTCCTCAACCCACCCGTGGCATCCCGAAGTGCCATGACCGCACAACGCCACGCAATTCACTGGCGTCCAGCCGCCGCCCTGAGAGCGTTTACGGCGGTGATGCAACGTCGTCCCGCCCCACTTGCCGCACCGCTCACACAAGCCACCAGAACGTGCATTCACGATGCGCCGGCACTCAACCTCAGTCACGCCAACGACTCGTACATATCCTTCAACTCGCGTTCCTCAGCAGACGAATCACGCTTCGCCTTCAACGCCTCAAGGAACCTATCGCGCTGAACATAAAACATTTGACGCACACTCTCATCAGGCACGTCATCAATGATGCGATTCATCTGAGTCATCACCGTAAACGTGTCGCGCATACGGGCACACCAATCAGCTTCGTACATCATTTTTCTCCTACCACTCCGAAACTTTCCCGAACTCCTGCACCAATCGAACGCATAGCCTCAAGACCATTACGCAGCGCGGTCATGTTATTCATGGACTTCCGGTAAGCCCTTTCCGCTATCCGGCGGGCTTTCCGCTCATCCGCGACAGCCAAAGCAACCCGATACTTTCGTTCATGCGCCGGGTAGCCGTCGAACTCAAGATAGGCTTTCGCTTCGGCCATGACGAAAACCTCGTCGGCGGCATCAAATTCCTCAAGTGCTTTATCGACAACGAGGACGCCTTTAGCGATACGTTCCTTCAACTCCCACAAGGCCGACTCGACAGTGATCGGATTCCAATCCATCTAAATTTTCACCGCCTTAATGAACCTATCGAACCTGCGGAAGTTGCCCTCGCAGGCGGCGCACCGCACCAAACCTAGCTGCGCGATAATGCCGTTGACTTCGCGGAAACACTCCATCATGTGTTCATCGCAAAGATTCACAACCACGCAGCCGTGCTGAGACACCAGCCAAGACGCCTCAAAATCACAGTCGGAAGAACGATCACACGGCAACGCCATATCGAAACCGGCGTGCCAATCCTCATCGGCGCTGAAAGCCCGGGGCGGCAAAACCTGGGTCACTCGTCGCCCACCTGGATCATTCCCCCGCGCACAAGGGCCACGAAGGCAGACAGTTCGTCATTAGGTGCAGACCTAGCAGGCATCTTCATGCGTTCCTCAAACACTTTCGCCACAACCTCTGGGCGCCAACCCTTTTCCTCACACAGCGACCGAAGCGCACCCCGGCCTTCCATGTTGTCGATAACCTCAGCCGGCGGCTTCTCCTCGCGACCAACCACCACTCGCACAATCGGGTCCGTAGTGCCCGCATACAAGGACAGGCCGAACTGGTCACCCAAAGATGTGGCGGCACGCTTCAACGCCGTCGAAACAGCAGACTTCAACGCTAGGTCATGCCCCATGCCCCGGGGCTGATTCTGCGCGAAACCCGTCGCGGAATCCTCATACTCGCAGAAATTGTTATCGTGACCGCGAACAATGAGCTTCACACTCGCCGTGTAACACACGTCCCACTTGCCCTGCGTTTTCGCCGGCTCCTCAAACGCCAAGGCTTGACGTGTCACCTGTTGCGACCAATTCCCGAAACCGAACACTCGATTCAGGTGCGCTCGCACATCGTGCTGCTCAAGATACGCCATCCCGCGAGGATCGGACTTAACCCGATTTTTCGCCAGCCCCATCAACAAATGCTCAATCTGATCTTCGGTGAAGATACTCATTTCCATTTCTCCAATTTCGCGATTTTCCGCTCAGTGCGAACTTGATGGGACAGCTTCGCCAAACGCCAACCAACCCGCAAATCCAAACGGTAAAGATCAACCCGGGGATTCTGCGCTTTAATCGGGGCGTGAATCAAAAGCCCAACATCGTGAGAACAATCAATCGGGAAACGGTCACCCGTGGCCTGATCGTAACGCACCGCATTCGCGCCGATAGCGACCTGGATCGTCACCTTCATCGGAAAATCAGGTTCATTCAAACCCGATTTGATGTCCGCACAAACAACGAGGCCAGTCTCAACATCCCGCAAATAGCGGTCAGGTGACCCTGCGACCCGCAACTCGTCATTAACAACGAACGGCTCAACAAGCACCGATTCAAACCGTGACATCGTCTCGCGATAAGCGTCCAGCCACGGACCAAGCTGGCGGGGCACATACGCCGGCTCACCGCCGCGATCAATGACTTCTGTCAAACCATGAAACGCAGTACCAAGATCAGCCGCGTCCTCGCTGCCACCCCTCGTTTTAGCCTTCTCCACCAACTCCTTCAAAGGCTTTTTACCTTCAGGGACCGCCCACGGGTCCGCGTGATTAGACATCAGATTAGCCACGCCAGCGAAAATCGCGCCGTCTTGGCCGCGCCGACGCGCCTCAAGATCGTCCTTGACCAAACCGATGACCGCCCGGGCCGCAGTCCAATCAATCAAGCCAGACTTCTCGTCAAGCGCACCAGCTAGGGTGGAAATCCGCGTGTACGGCTCCGCGTTAACTGGGCTTTTCCGGCCCTTAACAAACTCAAGAGGACCCTGCTCAGTAACAAACGGACGATCAAAGAAGTCGCGCACAACACTATAATCAGTCATATCAAACGCGGCTTTCTGCCTGATCGGTCGATCTTCATCCCAGCCAACTTCTCCATATCCCGCAAAGCGTTATGCCAACAATGCGGATCGCTAGGAGTGGAAGAACAAGTAATTTTGCCCTTAGAGTGGACGAACTGATGGTGCCCCCTGCCGGTTCTTCCCGCATATTGAAAACCAAGCAGCCGCGCACTGATCATCAGCCGGCGGAAATCGTCAGCCATTCCTGATCAGTTCCTCAAGTTCACCGGCCAAAACGGAATCACCCTCAAGTGCGGCAACCGCGTTCGCCCTGCCCTGCCACTTGCTGTCCTTGTAGCTCAACCACGCGCCGCCCTTAGAAATCAGACCCGAAGCGACACCCAAATCCACAATCTCACCAAGACGCGAAATTCCCGTCCCGTAGTCGATGGAAAACTCCGCGACACGCAGGGGAGGGGCGCACTTATTCTTCACGACCTTCACCCGGGTACGGTTACCCACAGCCTCAGTGCCCGACTTCTCCGTTTCAATCCGCCGAACATCAAGGCGCACAGACGAAAAGAACTTCAACGCCAAACCGCCCGTAGTGACCTCAGGAGAACCGTAGATCACTCCCACCTTCATGCGAAGTTGATTGATCGCCAGGAACAAAACATTCTTGTCTTTGCAGCGGCCAACCAGTTTTCTCATCGCCTGCGACATCAGTCGAGCATGGGCGCCTACGTTGGAGTCGCCGTAATCGCCTTCCAACTCGCGGCGCGTCACCATCGCCGCCACACTGTCTAACACCACTAGCGACACATCACCGGAGTCGATCAAAACCTCAGCGATCTGCAAGCCTTCCTCCGCGTCATCCGGTTGCGACACCAACAACTGATCAACGTCAACACCAAGATTCCGCGCATACACCGGGTCCAGAGCGTTCTCAGTGTCGATGTACGCCGCCGCGCCCAGCTTTTGAGCGTTCGCCACCACATGCAACGCCAACGTGGTCTTACCCGACGACTCAGGCCCGTAAACCTCAACGATGCGCCCCCGGGGGAGTCCGCCAATGCCCAAAGCCTTGTCCAACGCCAAAGAACCAGTAGGTATCGTCTCTAGCGCATCAGCGGAATCGCCCAGGCGGAACACCGCGCCCCGACCGAAATCCTTGTTCAGCTTCGCGAACGCTTCATCTAGCGACATAGATGTTCCTCCACACGCTAGGCGAATGATTCGACTCCACCGCATCCTTCACAGAATCGTCCTCGTACAACCGCACCACATGAATACAAGGATCGCCGTCAGCAAAATCCTCATCCTCAAAAACCGTAGTGGGAATGCCGTCGTGAGTAGAACAAACAGGAGGCCCGCAAAATCCGGCTTCGATACCCTGTCGCATCCATTCAATGAAAATCATTACGCCTCGACTTCAACAAGGTGATCGGTTTCAATCCACACCCGCGCCCCACACGACAAAGGATGATCTGGACGGTAAACAACTTTCGCCACAACAACATCGTCAACAACGATCCGCGCCTCACTCGCCGGCGTATTACTGCGATACGTCTTGACCGTCAACGGGTCAGGTTCCCGCGCACGAACTTTATGCTGATTAACGTGAATGATGGTCTTAACTTTGCATCCCGCCTTTGTCGAGCAACCCCGGCGGCAAATCAGGATCAGTTTCCGCTGGTTTGATGTGCCAAAATTCGGGATTAGGCCACAACACATCCAAAACGCTAGAAGAAAAGAAACCCGTCCAGAAAAACTTGATCCGCTCCCACATCGACCTCACCGCCCTACGCTAGTAACGAGCCGGCACCATACGTCACCGACAACGCCAACACCCCACCAACCACCGCACGCAACGTCGGACGAAACGGAGCAGACTCCGACAACAAAGCCGACAGCCAACCACACAAACCCAACGCCACAACCGCAGACACCGCGATCAACCACAACCGCTCACTCGCGGGACAGAAAACGCCCACAAGCGCCGGCAACAACGCGCCACCCGCGAAACACAACGCCGACATCAAAGCCGCAAACCACGGCGACACATTCGGAACCTGCCCAGCCTCAATCTCGGCATCCACCTGGGCGCGCACCGAAACATACTCACCAACAGCCATGCTTGACGACCCCGCAAGGATCAACGCCAAAGCCGCAACCAACATCAAGCCCGGGCGGGCCGCACCAATCCCCAACAACCCCGCAGACACACTGACGATGCCGTCATTAGCGCCCAAAACGGCGGCACGCAAACGATTCAAACGCTCAGAAAACAACGGCATACTAGCCCCGGGCATCCAGCATGTCGCGAAAAGCCTCAGCATCCAGGCGGCTGAAAAACCAGCCAACATCCTGAGCCGTCATTTCGTCATTCACAACAAAAACCGTTTCCTCATAAATCTTCACATTACTCATCGACGCCACCAACGCTTTCTAAATAACCGGCCTCACGGCGCAACATCTCAGGTGACCAACGGCGCAAATGAGGCAACGACCACGACTCATATGCTTGAGAAATACTCTCCAATTCGTCAGCCACATGCCGCATACGCTGCTCCAACGTCAACATCAACAATCCCAATCATCCTGGCCGGCCAACCGATACGCCACCCAATCCCAAACCTCAACCTCATCCGGCACACCCCACAAAGGCACATCAAATTTATCCAACGCCTCATGGAATGCCCGTTCAACATCCCGGCCCGTGATAGTGCCCGTGCAAACAAACACCCGCGACCCGGCCATCAGCCCACCAAACTGCGGCGACGATCCCCCTGACGCTCAACATCCTGAGGTTCGCCGGAAATCAAAGCCAAAGTGCGGCCACCATCAACTAAATCCATCGACCAGCGATCAGACCAAACCTCACGCCCATCCACACTCACCCTCGACACCTTCTCCAAAATGCCGTGAACAACCGACTTAACCATCCAACGGTAATTCTCCCGATCATCGGGATGCAAATTATCGAAAGCATCAAAAGGCTGATACAAATCAGTCGCGTGCATCTGACGGGCCAAATAATCAATCACATAACTATCCATCATCACCTTCCCAATGCCGCCAAATCATCAGCCCGTGTATCCAAAGAATCAGCCAAATACCGCCAACTCAAACGATGCCGATCCTCCACAACATCCCCACCCACCCAACACCGCAAACCAAAAGCCGAACCGGCGTAACCCGCCGAATCCAACACATCCGCAATGCTGCGCCAATACGTCACACCATCCGCCGGCGAACCATCACACCAACGCCGCAAACCATTCGCGGCCACCCGCAACTGCTTACTCGACACCTTCGCATCATTCGGACGATCCAGGGCGCCCAGGCGGTCAGCTATACCCTCCACAAGATCATGCAACGAGTCGATACGCTGCCACACCGCCCTCACAGGGCTTCGACCGTCATCACATCATGCAGCGACCACAACGGCTTCTGACAGCAAGTACAAACAATCATCTTGTCCTCAGGCAGCGACCGAAGTTTCGCGTGCAACGTGTCGGCCATCTGAGTGGCCAACATCCGCACACACCACACACATCCGACAATGGTCACCCGGGAATTAATTTCCAACCCGTGAACCACCGAAAGCAACGTCGCCTGCCGCTGACAAAAATCGCACTGTATGTCCGGTTCCATTTCCGCACACACAGCCGAAATCATTTCCGGCGGCGCCTGCTTAATGATCTGAAACCTCGCGGGACCGTCCACCGCAGTAATCCTCACTCGACCTCCAACAGAACGTCATCCCAGTAATACGCTGCCTCTGGACGAAGATCGCCCGTGTTGACTAAATCCTTGACCATCGCCTCAAGGATCGACTCAGTGTTGCCCGGGCCGAACAACACACGCGACTGCTCCTCAGTCAAACCCAACAGCTTGCGAGCCGCCTGCGACACCGCATCCACGCCATACGGCGTCTCCACCGCAGACGACGACACAGACGTGTCATTACTGCATTGCCGCATCCCCGACAGCAGGCACGCCCAGCCGGCGAAACACGCAGCCGTACCGCAGTCGGTTTCGGTAAACCAGAAATCCTGCTGATGCAACTCAGGATGATCCCTGATCTGAGTCATCGTTCGCTCAAGCAACTCAACATTTACCATGTCGCTCCTACTCGCTCGGTGGAACCGGCTTACGATCCCAACGTGTCAACAGAGAATTCAAAGCAGGATTGTGCGCTTCAACCTTTTCCACGACATACGTCCAACAACGATTAATTTCGATAAACGCCTCGCTGTAATAATCAAGACGGCGGGGAAGCTGCGCCGCCAACGAAGCGATAGCAATCAACAACAGTTTCTCCTGCTGACTACAGCCCTTCAACCACGCTTCGTTGGCGCCGTAAGCCCGCATCGCGCTCCTCCCATTCCGGGCGCACGCCCGACTCAAACGGGCCGTCCAGTCAAAAACCTGAAGGTACGCGGGCAGCAAAGGTCTACCTCCTCGCCCGAACGAGGGTCAAGAACCGAAGCTCCATACAGCCGTGCTACCCAAAAAATATGTTCTGTGACGCCGTTTTCCCCAGGACCGCTGGCGCCGAACGTCACAGTGTTATAAGTGTCACTGTACTGTACGGAGACACCACGTCAAGTGCGACACGCCGAAGCGCACCGAACTGATTCCGAACCGTCGCAGTGACACAAACACAACCTAACACCAAGCCCCTGCGGTGTGAAGTAGGCACTACGAACCAGCGGACCACCTACGCACAAAAAACGCCCCAACCAGCGGGAACGGGGCAAAAATAATTTTTTTACCGCCGCGTGTCGCCGTGTCGTACAGTAGGAGTATGGCTAGAGCGGCCCTCGACGGCAGAGACATCCGCCTCGTCCTGTCGTGGCTGACCAACCAGAACGTCCTTGAATCCGACATCGCCGCCGCTTTACAAATGCCCGCCACAACCTACAGCGGCCACAAAGAAAAACCCGAATACCCCAGTTTCGCTGAACTCGCCCTGCTAGCCGGCCACTACAACCTCAGTGCCCGGGTCCTCCAACTGTGGTGGGGCGACCGGCAACTTGACGAACTGCAAATGCTCGACAACAACGAGCTACGGCAATGGCTGATGCTGGGCGGCGGCAACCACCCAGCCCCACCCCTAGCGGTGACCTGGCGCGGGAAAACCGTAGGCCGGCGGAACTACACCCTCGCCCGCGACGACGACGGCCTGTAACCGCTTACGCCGCCACGACATCACCATCGCCCCGCAAAACCCCACACCCCCACACGTCATCGCGGTTAGGAAAAACCCCAATGCCAAACCAAAAACAATTCGCGCCGCCAACAACACCACACTCAAACAACCAAAACAGCAAGCCGCGACAAGCGCATCAGCGACCGGACGAGACGGCCCATGCCGGCGCATCACCAACAGCAACCGAATCAAACAAACTTCCAGCACCAGCGTTGAGGTAAACGCCGTCACCCAATACACCAACATCCAACCAACCGCAGGATCATCCGCCAACATCCCATCTATGCGCGGAGCATGACGGTGCTGAGCCGCCACCACCGAAATAATCATCACAAACACCGCCGCATTCACCGCCGACCGGGCACGAAACATCACCGTGTCAACATCCACCATCAGCCGACACACCAACGACTGCAAAAACAACAGCATCGCCCACAACCCCATCACCGACGCCAGCACCATCGGCAAATGAGCGATCCCCGTCCAGTCATACACGTCAACCTGCCAGGTTGTTGCCACCCAAAACGCGAACGCAATCACCTGAAGCAGCAGGGCGCCAACAAGGCTGCGGTGCGGCTCCCGCCGCCAAAACTTTCGCATCTTCAACCCATACGTCAAGACCACGACACCAAATGTCAAGGCGAACGCGGAGGGAAATTCGATCACGGGCAGACTCCAACCTCATGGATGGATGTGGGATGAACGACACCCTAAATCTGCGGCGCCCCGGGCGCAAGGTGGATCGATCCCCCGCCTGCCACCTTCGCCACCTTCCCTGCCGCCTTCGCGGCCCCGCCACCCTCGCGGTGTGACCTTCATTACATTGGTTTGACATGTCCATTTCGCAGGCGTGACCTAAACATAGGACAGTACGCAGTGCAACGTGTCCATCGACGCAGGAGATGGGCACCCTCCCCGAAGGGGAGCAAAGAAGCCGAGACAAGGCAAGCGCGACATTCGGACCGTTCGCGACTGGTCAACACCCGACCGGCACACAAGCCGAACTCAAGAACAAGTGAGCGGTAGTCAGCAGAGGTTAGTCGATAAACATAACTACTCATTACCCGGTTTTCGTAGTAAGTTTAATAAGCAAACCTCAAAAACGTCGTGAACTGGTAAAACGCGATCCGCAGCAAACTCGCTTGAGGCCGGTTAACGCAAGACGCACCCTCCTTCTCCCTGCCGCTTTTCACAAACCCGCCACAACCCAAACCCGTGGCACCATTGAAACCCGCCCCCCTCTTTGATAGGCTGAAGTCGGAAAGGAGTCACACACATGGAAATCGTTACCCGCACCCTCATGGATGACATGGAGGAAGGTGTCGTGGCGGAAACCCGCGTCGTTTTCGGCCTAGACAACAAGATGTACGAGATTGACTTGAGCAACCGTAATTCCACAAAGCTGAAGTCTTTTCTTCAGCAGTATATTGATCGGGCGCGTCCGTATCGTCCTGAGCCGGCGGCGCCGTCTGTGAAGGCCCGCCCGGGTGGGAAGTCGGGCTACAACCGTGAGCAGCTTGCTGCTGTGCGTGTGTGGGCGCGGAACAACGGCTGGCCGGATTTGTCGGATCGGGGGAAAATCCCGGGCGCGATCCTCGTCGCCTTTGAAGCCGCCGGCGGGTTGAGCCTGTGACCGCCGCCGACACGTTGCGGGACCGGGCGAAAATCCTGGGCTGGGACACCCACTGCGATCATTCTGGTGACACGTTCCTGCGGGGGGAGAACATGGTGACGGTGGGGTATCGCCGCGACGGGACTGTTGATAACGCTAAGCGTTACCATTTTTTCACGATCAACAATGTGGTGTTCGCGGAGGAAGCGGTGCGGGATAAGAGGCAGAAGGTTGTCGGCTGGTTCGCGGAATACTCTTAGGAGGAATTATGAGTCGCTACACATCGGACGGACGCCGGTTATCGTCCATGACGCACGCCAAGCGTGGACGCCAGTGCGAGTTCTGCGACAAGATCGCATACGGCAACGGCGGCAAGGTCGCGCACGCACGCAGTCACGTCAGGCGTAGCGAAGCGGTTGAACTAGAGAAGTGGTTTGGCGGCATATCAGGTATGGGCCGAGTGTTCATTGCGGCACACGATGAGCAGGAAATTGCCAAATGGATTGAGCGCGGCTACGAGGTTGTTCGTTAAACCACCCCGAACCCGTGGAGCAGCGGGTTGCCGGCTGGCTCGCGGAATTCTCTTAGGAGGTTGGATTAGATTATGGCAAAAGACAAACCCTTTGTGGTCACCTATCGGGTACATGGTGAAAAAACTAGCCGGAACGTGTGGGCCGCGAACGCCGACGAAGCCAGAGCAACCGTCGAAAGCGGTGGCGCGACCGACGTGAAAGTCTACGAGTAACCCATCGGAAGTTAATCCGTTCGGGAAAGTGCCGGATTCGGTCCTGCGCCGAACAGGGCTTTTGTCCGAACCCGTAACCCACAACCCGAACAACGAGAAAAAGCCGGCCCCCAAAAGGGACCGGCTTTTCTTCACCCCTAGAAGCCACACACAGCCACCAGAAGCCTTCCCAGGCACAACCACACTACCCGGCAGGAACTAACCCACTACAAGGGAAATCAACCCCACTTTTCAAACACTCATCCAGTTGATCAATCAACGTCGGACGAAACCCAGCCCAATGAGCCTGCGCCCCATCCCCACACTCAACCTCAACCACCGGAACCACAGAAAACCCTAAACCCCGCACATACTCCGCAACCTCACCAACCGCCGGAACCTCATCAAACACAATCCCCAAACGATCCAACTTCACCTTCGTAAACTTACACTGCACACAATCCGCAGTAGTAAAAACCCTAACCTTCAAGAAGCCGCAAACCTTCCCCGGGACGCCAACCATCATCCCAACGACGAGAAAACTCAGTGAACGGAATACGCTGCGGCAACAAACCAACCACCCTCGCGCAATTCTCCGCAATAATCACATTAGTCTCCTGATGCCACTCAGCATCAATCATCAAATACGTCGTCGCACACTCCAACTTATCCGACGTGCGCTCCAACATCTCCTCAATGTGCTCAATCCGCTTCAAAGCACGCGAAGGAATATTCGTCCGCTCATAAACCTGCC
>Ga0164296_1002309_pt1 | contig 19190 bp, 15 predicted proteins | sample GEODES057metaG_FD_113533 | JGI IMG/M metagenome (GOLD analysis project Ga0164296, IMG submission 113533) | Dystrophic lake water microbial communities from Trout Bog Lake, Wisconsin, USA - GEODES057 metaG | ecosystem: Environmental > Aquatic > Freshwater > Lake | place: USA: Trout Bog Lake...
ACTAATTCTGTTACCAATATTTAGGGGGTCAATTTAAGCCGTTACAATGGGGTCACATTGTGCTGGCGAACAGGGGTCAGTTTACGCCGGTATTAGGGGGTCAATTTGCGTGGATTTTCCACCTAAATATTTATACAACCTCAAATCAATTATACAGATACCACAATTGATATATATGATAGCAAATAGAATAATTTGGTGGGTTCCTACAGCCTCAATAGACTGTAGACTCTTGTTTTGCTAACATACAGAATGGCTAGAAAGGGCTCTAATAGGAGTGTGGAGCTGTTTGATGTTTCCTACAGAAAAAACAACTAATAATGTGTGCGGATTGATGAATTCAATATTTTCTGTCATAAACATTTGAGTAAAAGGATTAAATTTTATTGGATGGTGGATTTATGATTCGTAAAATTTTAATGAAAAATGCACTATAAAGTGTACTATTTTGTACCTTAAATTTATCTTACAAAACAAAGTGATATACTTTAATTAATAAAATCCATGGTTTAATGCTTTCAATTATTAACTCATCAATTTTAATGAAATGAATGAACAAAAGAGTTTAAGTACGTTTACCAACCTATATTCATTATCTAAAACATTGCGTTTTGAACTTATTCCACAAGGAAGAACACTAGAAAATATACAAGTACATGGCTTGCTTGTCAAGGATGAGAATAGAGCTGAAAGCTATAAAAAAGTAAAAAAAATCATTGATGAATACCATAAAGACTTTATCAATAATGCTCTAGATGGATTAATCTTAACTGGACTTGAATCCTTCCAGAGTTACTATACAAAATCTGTCAGAACGGATGAAGACAAGAAAGAGATGGGGCTCTTACAGTCAATCATGCGCAAACAAATCTCAGATAGGTTTTCTAAACACCCTAATGAAAGTATCAATATTCGCTTCAAGAATCTATTTGCTAAAGAACTAATAAAGATAGATCTGAAGGAATTCGTAAAAGATGAGGATAAAACATTAATAGCCGAGTTTGATAACTTCACTACTTATTTTACGGGGTTTCATGAGAATAGAAAGAACATTTATACTTCAGAAGACATATCCACAGCAATTGGTTATAGGTTAGCCCATCAAAACCTATTATACTTTCTAGACAATTTAAAAACATTTGAAAAGGTAACAGCATCTATAATCTCAGATGATTTTGCTGAGATTATCAAAGAATTAGAAATGATTGTACAAGTCAATACTATTGATGAAGTATTTACCATTTCATATTTCAACAAAACACTTACCCAAATAGGTATAGAAAAATACAACACTATATTAGGCGGTTATATATCAGAAGACAATAAAACTAAAATCAAGGGATTAAACGAATACATCAATCTGTATAACCAACAGCAAACGGACAAAGCAAACAAAATTGGCAAACTAAAACCTCTTTATAAACAAATATTAAGTGATAGAGGTTCTGCTTCTTTTTTACCAGAAGCATTTGAAAGTGATAATGAAGTTTTAGAAGGTGTAGAAACCATGTATCAAGAATTAAATACAACCATTCAGCACATAAAAAAATTAGTTGCAGATTTGAATTTGTTTGATTTGGACAAGGTGTTTATCAAAAATGATTTGGGGCTTACCGGTATCTCACAAAAAGTCTTTGGCGATTGGGGTGCTATTCAACTAGCCATAGAAAAGAGATTTGAATTAAATGTACCAAAGGGGTTAAAAGAGGGGCAAGAAAAGTACGAAGAGAAGAAGAAGAAGTGGTATAGAAACAATGATAGCTTTTCCATTGCATACATCAATGATTGTATAGCACTTTCTAACTCAGAGAATACCATCAAGATTGAAAAGTTCTTAGAAGGTTTTGGCTCAAATAATGATTCGCCAGACTTATTAAGCCTAATCAGTTCAAATTATGATGCGATAAAAGATTTATTAAACCAAAACTATTCAGTTGATAAAAATCTAGGTCGAGATAAATTAAATATTGAAAAGATAAAGGTGCTTCTTGATAGCATTAAATCATTTCAGCATTTCGTAAAGCCATTGTGTGGCAAGGGAGACGAAGCAGATAAAGATGAGCGATTCTATGGCGAATTCTTACCACTTTTTGAAACATTGGATAGTATTAATCTACTCTATAATAAAGTGAGAAACTATGTCACACAGAAACCCTACTCGATTGAAAAGTATAAATTAAATTTTGATAACTCTACCCTCCTTAATGGATGGGATGAAAACAAAGAACCAGATAATACAAGCGTTATACTTAGGAAGGATAATTTGTACTATTTGGCGATAATGAACAAAAAGAATAATAAGGTATTTGAAAATAAATTCACTAATGTAACAGATGGTTATTATGAGAAGATGGTTTACAAATTACTTCCCGGCGCTAATAAGATGTTACCCAGAGTCTTCTTCTCAAATTCTAGAATAAAAGAATTTAATCCCTCAGAGGAGTTATTGAAAAATTATAAAAACGAATCACATAAAAAAGGAGAAACCTTTAACATAAAACATTGCCATGCATTGATAGATTTCTTTAAAGCATCAATTCTGAAGCATGAAGATTGGAAGCACTTTAATTTTAAATTCTCTGATACATCTTCTTACCAAGATATAAGTGGCTTCTATCGAGAAGTGGAACATCAAGGTTATAAGATTAACTTCAGCAATATTCCAGATGTCTATATTAATGAGCTAGTAGAAGAAGGCAAAATCTATCTATTCAAAATATACAATAAAGACTTCTCACCATTCAGTAAGGGTACACCTAACCTTCATACTATATATTGGAAGATGTTATTTGATGAGCACAACTTAAAGAATGTGGTTTATAAACTTAATGGGCAGGCTGAGGTATTCTTTAGAAAAGAATCATTAAAGCAAGATAGTATTGTTATTCATAAAGCAGATGCTGCTATCCTTAATAAAAATCCTAACAACACTAAAAAACAAAGCACATTCAACTACGATATAATTAAAGACAGACGGTTTACAGTTGATAAATTTCAATTCCATGTTCCTATTACAATGAATTTCAAGGCAAATGGTAGCGACAGAATAAATGCTGAAGTTTGCCAGTTTTTGCAAAACAATCCTGACATACATATTATAGGTATTGACAGAGGTGAAAGACACCTATTATACCTTTCTCTTATTAATCGAAATGGCGAGATCATAAAGCAATTTTCCTTTAATGAAATTGTAAACGAGTATCAAGGAATTCAACATAAAGTTGACTACCATAGTTTACTTGACAGAAAAGAAGGAAATAGAGATGATGCTAGAAAGAATTGGAGTACGATTGAAACGATAAAGGAGTTAAAAGAAGGCTATCTATCTCAAGTAATACATATCATAGCTAAGCTAATGGTTGAGCGAAAGGCAATAGTCGTATTAGAGGATTTAAACTTTGGCTTTATGCGTGGTAGACAGAAAGTTGAAAAACAAGTTTATCAGAAGTTTGAAAAGATGCTTATTGATAAACTGAATTATTTAGTGGACAAAAGCAAAGGTATGAATGAATTAGGCGGAATATCAAATGCTTTGCAACTAACTAACAAGTTTGAGAGCTTTCAAAAGATGGGCAAGCAAAGTGGTTTCTTGTTTTATGTCCCAGCATGGAACACAAGTAAAATAGATCCTGTTACAGGATTTGTAAATCTCTTTTCTAATAAATATGAGAACATCAGTCAAGCGAAATCCTTCTTCGGGAAATTTACCAGTATCAAATTTAACACAAATGAACAATGTTTTGAGTTTAGTTTTGATTACAAAAATTTTACAGAAAAAGGAGAAGGCAGTAGAACAAAATGGACTTTGATTGCTGATAATCAAGATCGATATAGTTTCAATAAGCATTTGAATAATGGTTCAGGTGGTCAAGAACATTACAGCGTTGCTCAAAGGTTAGAGTTATTGTTTGGCGAACATCAGATTAACTATGAATCTGGAGCAAACATAATATCACAAATAGAGGCTCAAACTTCAGCAGATTTTTTTAAGACTTTAATGAAGCTATTAAATGTCACACTTTCGTTAAGACATAATAATGGAGAGAAAGGTGATAAGGAGCAAGACTATATTTTATCGCCAATTAAATCTAACGAGGGTATATTTTTCGATAGTAGAAAAGCTTCGAGCAAACAACCAAAGGATGCTGATGCTAATGGAGCATATAACATTGCAAGGAAGGGCTTGTGGGTGCTTGAGCAAATTGATAAGGCAGAGGAATTCAAGTCCTTAAAATTGGCTATTAGTAATAAAGAATGGCTTGCATTTGTACAAAAGTTATTATAAAATATTTATGGAAAGTTATATTACTCTTTCTTATTTAAATGACTTTATATTTTGCCCTAGGAGTATCTATTTTCATCAACTATATAGTATTTATAACGAACAAAATTATAAGCAAAAACCACAAATAGCAGGTACAGAAGCACATGTAGCTATTGATAACAATACCTATAGTACTAGATCTACAGTTCTTCAAGGTCTGGAAGTGTATTGCGAAAAATATAATATAGTAGGTAAAATAGATATATTTGATATTGACTCTGGTAGGCTTACTGAACGTAAAAAATCAATATCTAATATTTACGATGGCTATGTCTTTCAGGTATACGCACAATATTTTGCATTGACTGAAATGGGATATGAAGTAAAAGCGGTTTTCATTTATGACATTTCCCATAATAAAAACTACCAAGTTTTATTGCCGATTGAAAATGAGGATATGTTTAAAAAATTTGAATCATTAATTTTTGAAATACAAAACTATCAACTAAACGATAACTCATTTATACCTCTTAAAGAAAAGTGTAACCATTGTATTTACTCACCATTATGTGATAAAAGCTTATGCTAACCTATCCCGATTATGTTGAAAAGAGTATTGTAATCTGCAATACCAACCAAAAGCAGAGGCTTTCATTTTTGAATGACAACATTATTATTAAAGATGAAGATGACAAAATCATATTACAGAACAGTTGTTATAGGATATTTTCACTCTGGATTATTGGTTCTATAACTATTACTTCTGGGGTATTAGAACGTAGCAAAAAGTTTGCTTTTTCAATTTACATGTTTAACTACAGTTTTAAATGCTATGGTGTTTGGGCATCAGTAACAGAAGGGAATTTTTTACTTCGGGAGAAGCAATATTTTTATAATGATATTCTAGCAGCAAAGTTTTTAATAGAAAATAAAATAAGGAATCAAATTATACAGCTGAAAAGTATTAGAAGTAAAAACACTACCCAAAAGTCTAATATTGATTCGTTAGAAAAATATGTAGCTAATATAACAGATTGCCATTCTATTCAAAGTATTATGGGTATTGAAGGAGTATCTAGCCGCCTCTATTTTGAAGCATGGTTTTGGGACATGGATTGGCAGGGAAGAAAACCTAGAGCAAAACGAGATATATTAAATGTCTTAATGGATATTGGATATACTTACTTATTTAATATTATAGAAAGCATGTTGAATCTTTATGGGTTTGATTTATATAAGGGAGTATTACACCAGAACTTTTATCAGCGGAAATCTTTAGTATGCGACATTGTTGAGCCCTTTAGAGTAATAATAGATCGTAGATTAAAAAATTCCTATAATTTGAATCAAATAAAAGAAGAAGATTTTATTCTTCAAAAAGGCCAATATCTTTTAAAGTATGAGAAAAGTAAAATATATACCCAATGGATGGTTGGATGTGTATTGGAACACAAGGAAGACATATTTATGTTTGTACAACAATATTATAGATGGCTTATAAAAAGCAAGTCAATTACTGATTTTCCTAAATACAACTATATTCCATGAGTCAATTAATTGTAACTTACGATATTCACAATGATAAATTACGTACTCAGTTTTCAAAATATCTAACTAAATTTGGATATAGATTACAATATTCGGTCTTTGAAATACGTAACAGCGAAAGAATATTGGAAAATATTAAAACAAAAGTCATTAGTAGTTTTGAAAAGAGGTTTCAACAAGGTGATAGTGTCATTATTTTTGACCTAGGATTAAATACTGAACGTATAAATTTTGGTTATGCAATAAATAGTGAAACTGATTTAATTATTATATAATTACAAACCTTGGTCTTAATGAACAAAATATATTAAAGTCAATGTACTTAAATGTCAGAAAGGCTTAGAATCATATTGAAAGGGTCGATAAACGCTGAAATATCAGATTATTTGTCAGTATATAGGTTTAAGAGACCTTTAAAATTTCTACTATTGTAGATTACCTTGTCTAAGTAAAGCATTAATATAGTTTAAGAGACCTTTAAAATTTCTACTATTGTAGATGACTTATTTCTGTCATTCTTTCGGCAGTTTAAGAGACCTTTAAAATTTCTACTATTGTAGATGGGATAACGGCAACCCGAACGCCTACCAAGTTTAAGAGACCTTTAAAATTTCTACTATTGTAGATTACTTGCTTCATTTGCATCATCAACAGTTTAAGAGACCTTTAAAATTTCTACTATTGTAGATTTCTGATATAAAAGGAAATAAATAACGTTTAAGAGACCTTTAAAATTTCTACTATTGTAGATATATTGTTACTACATCGTTTGTAAGGTTTAAGAGACCTTTAAAATTTCTACTATTGTAGATATCCGTAACCTAAAGGAGTTATTGTAGTTTAAGAGACCTTTAAAATTTCTACTATTGTAGATTAACAATTCATTGCAAACATTTACTACGTTTAAGAGACCTTTAAAATTTCTACTATTGTAGATACAAAAGGAAGTATGCCAACACCAACGTTTAAGAGACCTTTAAAATTTCTACTATTGTAGATTTCTAATAATATACAAGAGTGTTTGCCGTTTAAGAGACCTTTAAAATTTCTACTATTGTAGATTTAATAGACTAGATAAAAAAGAAGATGTTTAAGAGACCTTTAAAATTTCTACTATTGTAGATATGTTACCGTTCGCTATTGATTGGTCGGTTTAAGAGACCTTTAAAATTTCTACTATTGTAGATTACCAATGGCGAAAAAGTGACTATTAGTTTAAGAGACCTTTAAAATTTCTACTATTGTAGATTACACACCTGTTTTGAATTCTGAATTGTTTAAGAGACCTTTAAAATTTCTACTATTGTAGATATTATAATGTAACTCACCACTTGCTGTTTAAGAGACCTTTAAAATTTCTACTATTGTAGATATTGACCTGAGGCCCAAGTTAAAACGTTTAAGAGACCTTTAAAATTTCTACTATTGTAGATACGCATAGTTTTCCGTTATTTCGCTTGTTTAAGAGACCTTTAAAATTTCTACTATTGTAGATTATGGTGCTGCCATCTTTGTTATTTTAGTTTAAGAGACCTTTAAAATTTCTACTATTGTAGATAGGCAGTCCTTTCTCATTAACCATTAAGTGTTTAAGAGACCTTTAAAATTTCTACAAAACTTGTTTAAAGTAACCTTTGTTCATTTGGTCAAACCTGAAGAAAGACCACCCTCCATTACAGAAGGTGGTTCTTTTGTTAATTCAAATACCAGCTGTGATTCTTGTTTTCCAATCCATATCTAATTTGTTCTACCAAATGATAGGCATTTACGCCCCTATCTAGAAAGCTATCAATGTATGAGCTCTTATTGGCTCCTGTAAACAGGTTGTACAATCGCCATAGGTTAATTGTACCATCTTGGTTTTTGCAGAAACTCTCATCACGATAATAATCCTTTACCACTGTGTTCATCTGTTGCTCCCCAAATAGCATTTGTGGAATTTCAGCTTTCCGGTCATTTGGCAGGTGGTTGTACATTCTACATCTGCCAATCAGTTGGGCAAATTGTTGCTCGGTAAGGCTATATTTAGCTAATTGCTCCATTTGGTGCAAATGCTGCTGTGCATTATAGCTCTGAAATAAAGAATACATCATTGCCCTTAATTCTGCAATACTACCCACTTCCACTTCTCCCATATAGCCATCTGTAGATACGCACATATTACAGCACACCCTGTTCTTATAACCAATGAAGAGTTTAAAGTGTTGGTCAGATTTGTTCTTGCTGTAAAGATTATCTAGATGATAGGATTTTACACCCCCAACAGTTAATGAAAGAATATTGCCATCAATTCCTGATTGTATGGTGGGTATTTCAATGGCAAAGTGGAAATAACGCTTAATCTGACCCCCTCATCGCGTTTCAAATTGACCCCTTCTGTCGCTCGAAGTTGACCCCTCGTAGCGCAGTATATTGACCACACCTAAAAAGAAGTAAAGAGTATTTGTTTGGGATACCATAAATGCTGAAGTTGGTAAATAAACCAACACAGTTGACTATGGCAAATAAACCCATCGCTATGCTCAAGTTAAGACAGGTACTCAGGTATTTTACCGAAGGAACTAGTAAAAAACAAATCAGCATTATTACGGGCGTAGCCCGTAATACCCTTAAAAGGTATATTGCTAGGTTCCTATCACTACACATTACATACGAGGATATTGCACTACTCAGTGACTATGAGTTAGAGCAATTATTTACAGAACCTCCTCCTGTTGTTAGAGACGATCGTTTTGACCGTCTACAGGAACTACTTCCCGATTACGAAAAACAGATGACCAAAAAAGGAGTGACTATGTTGTCACTCTGGAAGCATTACTATGCTAATAATACACCTTCGTATCAATATACGCAGTTCAGGAAGTACTACGCCGTGTATACAAAAAGGGTGAAGCCTGTGATGCATATGGAGCATAAGGCAGGTGATAAAATGTACATTGATTTTGCGGGAGAAAAACTCTCCATAGTAGATAAAGAAACAGGCGAAGTAACTGAGGTGGAAGTATTTGCTGCGATACTTGGATGTAGCCAGTTAACTTATTTAGAAGCCGTGATGACTCAGCGAAAAGAGGACTTGGTAAAAGTATGTGAGAATGCACTGCATTATTTTGGTGGCGTTCCTGCAGCCATCGTACCAGATAACTTACGTTCTGCGGTAACTAAGAGCAGCAAGTACGAACCTATTATCAATGAGACCTTTGCTGACTTTGCTGAACACTACGGTACCGTGGTGCTCCCAGCAAGAGCATACAGACCCAAGGATAAAGCACTAGTGGAAGGTGTAGTAAAGATTATATACACAAGAATCTACACGCACGTAAGAACTAAAATTTATTATAGCCTAGAGGAGTTAAATGCAGCGATAGGCAAATGGTTGGAGGAGCATAATACTGCTTCTTTTAAAGGTCGTAATTACAGTCGAAGACAGCAGTTCGAGGAGTTGGAGCGGCACACATTAAAATCATTACCGCAGTTCCGTTATGAGTGTAGGTTGCAGCTAGTAGCCACAGTTATGAAAAATGGACACGTGACATTAAGTGTTGACAAACACTATTACAGTGTGCCTTACCGCTTTATTGGTAAAAAAGTAAAGCTATTATTTACTTCCACTCAAGTAGAGATTTTTTATAAGTATGAACGCATTGCGCTGCATAAAAGGGAATACAAACGTTATAATTATACCACAAGTGATGAGCACTTGGCAAGTGCGCATAAGTATGTAAGCGAGTGGTCACCAGAAAAATTTATACAAGAAGCCAGAGCCATACATGAGGATGTAGCCACTTATGTTATGTCCATACTTGAACATAAAAGGCATCCAGAACAAGCATATAAATCCTGTCTTGGCATTATTCATCTTGAGCGTAAAGTTGGTGCCGAGCGGTTAAAAAATGCATGCAATAGAGCCAGCAACTACCGTATATATGGCTACCCAATAATCGTTCAAATACTTGAAAAGAATTATGATGAACTAACCGAGGATGAACTTGAACAAGCAAGTATGCCTGACCATCAAAACATACGAGGAGAGGATTACTATCAATAAATAAACTCATATTATTAATCACCTAAAAACAAAAAACATGAATCAAGAAACACTAGACAAGATGCGCCGTATGCGTCTTTTTGGTATGTACCACGCTTTTAAAAGTGGTATGGAAACACCCCGTTCAGAACCCTACACAGCAGATGAGATGACCTCGATGCTAATAGAAAGCGAATGGGATGATCGTCATAACAGAGCGCTTGACAGAGGTCTGCGTAATGCCAAGTTCCGATATAAAGCCACGATAGAACAAGTGGAGAGTGCCGAAGAAAGAGGTATTGATAAAAATCAATTACACCGACTTGCTGATGGATCTTTTATTAAAAAGTTCGAGAACCTTTTAATTACAGGAAGTACAGGAACAGGTAAGAGTTTTATTGCCTCTGCTATTGGCCATCAAGCCTGTCAGCTAGGTTATAAAGTGCTTTATGCCAATACTATCAAACTCATGGCACAGCTTAAAATGGCCAAAGCAGATGGTTCCTCTGTAAAGGAAATGAATCGTTTAGAAAAGCAGGACTTGCTCATACTTGATGACTTTGGTATACAACCTTTTGATCATCAAAGCAGAAGTTCATTAATGGAAATAATCGAGGATAGGCATGGAAAACGTTCCACCATCATCACTTCTCAACTACCAATAAAAGGCTGGTACGAGGTAATCGGAGAACAAACTATTGCAGATGCAATACTGGATAGAGTGGTACATAATGCGCACCGAATAGAACTAAAAGGAGAGTCACTTAGAAAAAAACAAATAACCAAAGAGGAAGAAAAAGAATAAAAACCCTTATTTTTAAACTACCCAAACAGCTCTTTACACTCTTTGAAAAAACAACAACTTAGGGTGGTCAGTTTGCAGCGCTACAGGGTGGTCAATATGTGCGTTTTCTCCATAGATGACATATCTGCCCTTATAAAGAAAATATCCCCGTTTTATTCAAGTATACATAATACCTCAACAAAAGAAATAAATGTAGCTGAAATGTATTTTTCCAATAATCCAAAATATGGATATGGCAGAACTTTTAATAATTTAATTTTATGCGATACTGTTTTTCTAAAGAAGGGGAATTCATTAATTCATGAAATGCTCCACACCATTTTACCAACAAAATATGAAAATAATCGAGATGGTGATTTCTTAATGAACGAATCTTTAATTGAATATTTGGCCATATATCTTACCTACAAAGAAAATAGGCATTTACTCTATGATAAATTTAATTTAATAGATACTTCTTTTTTTTATGATACCGTAGGTATTAAATCGGTAAGCGACTACTATAAAAAAAAGATTACCCTTTATAATATACCGGAAAATAGTAATAGCGTCATTCAACATGTAATTTATTATAAAGGCCCTTCGCTTATATACAAATACCTATCTAAAAAAATTGGACCTGAACAATTTGAAGATATTCTCATTAGCTTTTATAATACTTATTTAAACAAAAACGATTATGTGTCGTATACTACTTTTTTAAATTTTTTAAGCTCTGCAGGTGTTAGCGCAGACATTATTTACAATTTTGACTATGCCGTAAAAAATATATGCTACTAAGTAGACCCATTTACAATATTGAGTAATGAGGTGAGTTTGATTTTTAAAATACAAATAAAAGGCCTCTTATTTTTCTTTAAAAAAAGCTCAACGGGTTGCTCGAAATTTCTCTAGATAAAGATTGTAAGTTTGAGTAATAATACGTTACTGTAAGTCGAGATTAATCTAATAGCAATTTCTGTAAATAGATAAAATAGACTCAACTTGTATAAAACTGCTTGCTAAATGGTTCTTTCGAACAGCCGGTAAAAAGCGATTGAGACACAGTACTATTACCGCCTAATCCATACTTGATTTTGATCTGATCCTTGTTTAATAGCCCTTGTTCGTAGTCTCTTACTTCTTCATTTTTAAACGCCTGACTGAATCGTTTTTGAGGCTGACCGCTTTTTATGCGGATTGTTAACTGTTGCATACAATTTGATTTTGTAGTCAACTTTTTTCAGGACGAGACACCTCGCCATTTTGCGGGGGTTTATTTTTTTAGTGTTTCAGTAAAGTCGATCATCCATTCAATACCATATTTGTCTCGGAATGCCCCAAAATAGGAACACCAAGGAGTATCAGCAATAGGCATTTCAACAGTGCCACCAATAGAAAGTGCATTAAATAATTGATCTGCTTCCTCCTTACTTTCTGCCCGAATGGTAATTTTACTTCTGTTTTCATTTTCACTTACCTGTCCTAAAAATTCTGGAACGTCACTGCCCATTAACACACTTGAGCCTCCAATAGGCAAAGCAATATGCATAATTTTATTTAACTCTTTTTCAGGGAATGGATAGCCCGCCTGCGACATATCTTTATAACGAACAATCCTACTAAATTCTCCGCCAAATACAGATTTATAAAATAAAAATGCTTCTTCTGTATTGCCATTAAAATGAATATGCGGGTTGATTGCTGCCATGGTATGAATTTATATTTTTTGAAATTACGCTATTTCTGAAAAATCAATTGGATAATTTGATTACAACTAAAAAATAGTATAGCTAAAATGAAAATAATTTCACAAGATTGAATGCAGTTTTAGCTACCCATTCCACCCCTTCATTGTAATACGGAAGTAGAATGGCAAAAAGGCACTACATTTATAGTCTACCGTTTAGTTTACTTATAACAGCATTTAAATTTCCCAAACCATTCAAGATGAATAAACCATCAAATATTGTATTTCTTCATTTGTTTATGATACTACCCTGTATTGTTTTGGGCACCTATCTAATCTTTGCAAAAAAAGGATCAAGCATTCATAAGTTGGCCGGAAAAATATACATGCTATTAATGGCTTTCACAGGAATATTGACTTTATTTATTCCTGCACAGTTGGGGCAGCGCATTCTTAATCACTTTGGAGTGCTCCATTTACTGAGTCTTTTAACCATCTGGACTGTTCCCAAAGCTTGGTTTGCCATTAAAAGAGGAGACATAAAAACTCATAAAGCTGCCATGATTAAGTTATATATTGGCGGAATTATTATTGCTGGAGGTTTTGCTATATTGGCCAAAGGCAGGTACTTACATCATTTCTTTTTTAATCAATAGCCCTTATTGACCACTACCGAAATAAAGAAATAGGTATATCTTTTTACTCAACGAGGTATCAAATTATACTGTATGGGATACGAAAAGATAGCTATCCCTCCAAACAAAAAGAAGACGTTAACCTTGTTGGAAAGGTTAGATCAGTAAAAAGATTAGAAAGACACCCATTTACAAAATCTCTTCTGCTATTATTGAGGAGGAGTTCAATCACCTATTAAATCCAGTTCAGCTAGAACATAAAGTGGTAATAATTATAGCCATCAAAGAATTTCTATATGATGTTCGAATTAGGTCTTGAAAACAGTTTCTGTTAAACAGCAAGTTCCCGATATCAAAAATATAGATAGAAAATGACTGGGTCTGATAATCGAAGCGTATCTGATTTAAAATAAAGCCTATGTAATTAAATGAAACAAGCTATCTACAAGAAGTGATTTTGATTAAAGCTAACAGGATGCATTTGCATTAAAATCATAAAGCGATTGTAGCGATCAGTCAGCCTCAACCACCCTCAACCACCCGCAACCAACCAAAGATTAACCTGCTGAATAGTTAGTTCTTTAGTAAATTTTTTGTTGCCAACCAGTCGGCAAATATTTCAATCCAATGATCACTAGTCGTCTGTTGCACCCGCATTCCAAATCCATGTGAACCTTGATTAAACACGTGTAGTTCAACATCTTTTTTTGCACCGTTCCAAGTAGTAAATAAATCAACACTCTGCGATTGCAAGTTCAAGGGATCGTTAGCTGCAACCGCAATAAATAAGGGAGGTGCATCATCGGCCACTTTTGCTTGCATGGTTTTCGGAAAATAAGCATAAATAGGTGCCACAAAATTGGGTTTATTTTCGGGGGTATAATTAAAGGCCGAAGCAGCAGCAATAGTACCTCCTGCCGAAAAGCCCATCATACCAATCTTATCGGGCGAAATATGGAACTCTTTTGCATGTGCCCTAACATAGGCTATTGCCGCTTTTCCATCGGCAATAGATAATGGTACTGCCGCCGCCTGTTGTTTCTGTTTTAGGGTATCACCACCATGAACAGCATCATTAAAATACTTTACGGGGTCATTGGAATTTACATGTGCCAAGCGATATTTCAATACAAAGCAAGTGATTCCTTTCTTCACTAACCAACTAGCAACCTCATAACCTTCATTACCCATGACAAGTGCAATAAAACCACCTCCCGGACAAATAACCACAGCCGTGCCATTGGCTACTGAGGGGTCTGGCGTATAGACCGTTAAGCTTGGCTTCGTAACATTATAAACAACCGCTGTTTTCCAAGAATTATGCTCATCCATTCCTTCCTCCCAATTCCAGTTTTCAGATCCTGGTGCTGCCCCATTATAGATTTGTACCGTTTTTTGTTGCGCATTCAATGTAATGACAACCGATAGTAGCATTAACAGTAGTTGGAGTATTTTCTTAAGCATAGCAGAATGGTTAGTTTGTTTAAAGTAAGCTAGTTAAAAATACAGGATCATTTGAAGATAACCATCAAAATAGTTGGGAAGATTTAACCAATTGGAAGAGATAAGTATTTTGTGTAAAACTTATTTAACCAATGCCATAGCGCACCAAATCATGGGGGCTTGACCATGTAAGTCGCCTGTATTACGTTTACGGTCTAAATAATATTGATGGTCATTCTTTTTATTTGTACCCTCACAAATTTCGCGCATATCGTTATTTTCATCAAGATAACCACATAGGGAGATCCATGCTTTTCGAGCTGCAGGGCCATAGGTTTTTTCGTCTAGCCAACCATTTTTTACCCCAGTAATAAAAGCGAAGGTAAACATGCCAGTACAAGAGGTTTCAGGCCAGGCATTGGGGTCATCGAGTAGTTGATGCCACATGCCATTTTTGTCTTGGTATTTCAAAAGGGTTTTCATCATGTCTTTATAACCTTGCATGATGCGAGGGCGATAAATATTGTTTCTGGGTAAGGAAGTCAACAATTCAGCCATGCCTGCAGCCAGCCAACCATCACCACGTCCCCAATAGAAAGGTACATCATTGGCATGGTAAAAAAGTCCGATGGGTGTTTGCAAAGTATCTAAATAAGCAATCATCTCACGAGCCGTACGGTCAATATATTTTAGGTTTGTAGTAGCACGATATGCCTGCGATTGAAGTAGTGTTATCATATACATGTCATCCATCCAAAATCGGGTATGCCAACTGTATCCATTTGCATATCTATCACGAACTTCGGCAGGTAATTTAGCATATTCCTCCGGAGATAAGGTTTTAAATTGCTCATCGGCAGGAATAAGCCCTATCTTCAGAAAACGTTCATCTTTATTTTCGTTATACACTTCCAAAGGAATAATACCAAAGATTGCACGGTCCACATCTTTTGCATAAGGTATCAAAGCAGCTTCTTCGTTCAATAACAGTTCTGCACGAGTAATTAGTTTTTGAGATAATACTTTATCGCCTATTAGGTGGGCAAATGTTAAGGCCCCATACCAAGCACAAGCATCGGGATAGGTAATCTCAGTGGGAGGTATTGCTGTAAATCTACCAAATGTGCTATGTGGACGTGCTAGAAAGCGTTCAGAAAGGTTTTTGCCGATCTGTATTGGATTCGCATTTTTAGGTAAATTTTCAAAAGAAGCTAGCTTAGAAGATTTTGCATTTTGGGAAAACCCTGTTAAGCTCAAGTAGATACTCAATAAGAGAATAGCAGTAATTTTTCGAGCTATCATTTATTATACATTTTTAGTTTGGGAAAGACTATTTAAAGAAACAGTTCTATGACTCGGCCAATCATTCGTTTTCTAAAGCTAGAATTTTTTTTTAAATAGGATATACCTTTTTTTAAACTACGCCTTCCTAACATAGTAGCGAAAATTACTTTTTTTATAATAGCACAATGAGTAAACAAAATAGCCATTGCATTTTTTGATAGTGCTTTTGCTTCAAATAAACAGTTGTTGCATTGTAGAGGGGGTTATTCGTATCTGGTTACTCGAGGCAATGCTTTTAAAGAAAGTAATAAATTAGAAATTGATTGTTGTGCATAGGGTAGCGATGGCACTCTTGCTCTTCGACCGCTGAAAAAGAAAATGGCTACTATTGAAAAGGTATTTACATAGAAAATTTAAAAAATTAAGCTATTTTTAAATCGTAGAAATGATCTCAATAATTAATATAAGTAGTACTGGTAAATTACATTCCATAAAGAAAATACAATGAAACAACACATTCGCCTTTCTCTAGCCTTAGTCATTTGCTTTATTAGTTTTCAACCATCAATGGCGCAAGCAGATTTTAGCATCCCTAAACTTCCAACCATTGCTGAAAAAACTTTTAATATACAAGCGTATGGTGCTATTGCAGATAATACTACTGATAATACAGCTGCCATTCAACATGCCATTGATGCAGCGCAAACTGCAGGGGGCGGTAAAGTAATTGTTCCTACAGGTGTATATATAGCTGGGCCACTACAATTTGCTAGTAATATTAATTTACAATTAGATGCAGGCGCAATACTCCGATTTTTACCCATGGATAAATATCCTGGCGGATTAACAACAGGAACAGATTTTATTAGTGGCTCTAAATTGCATGATATTGCGATCACCGGAAAAGGCACCATTGATGGACAAGGTTCGCCATGGTGGCCATTTGCAAAAGTAAAAAATGCTAAACGTCCCAGGATGATCGCCTTTAAAGAGTGCGATAAAGTATTGATTGAAGGGGTTACTTTAACCAATTCGCCCATGTTTCATATTGCCATCAGCGGGAAATCTTCGAATGTAACCGTTAGTGGTGTAATTGTAAGAGCCCCAGCATCGGACGACCCCATCAATCCTAGTCATAATACAGATGCTTGCGATGTATCGGGGAATAAAATATTAATCAAAGATTGTGATATTAGTACTGGCGATGATAATTTTACTTGTGGGGGTGGAACCACAAATGTGCATATTACCAATTGCAAATATGGCTATGGACATGGATTATCTATTGGCAGTTATACAAGATCGGGGGTAGCCAATTTTTTAATCGAAAACTGTAGTTTTAATAATACCGAATGTGGCATCAGAATAAAGTCGGATAGAGATAGAGGAGGTATTGTTGAAAATTTAACTTATCGAAATCTTGTTATGACCAATGTAGGTATTCCTATTTTAATATATGCTGCTTATTTGGCTCCTCAAAAAGAGTATAGAAATTTGCAGAAAATAACGCCCGAAATAGCGGCAACTTATATGCCAGCTAACTTAACAGAATTAACACCTATCTATAAAAACATAAGATTTGAAGATATAAAAGCTACTACCCAAAATGGAAAAAGGGCAGGACTAATTTGGGGACTACCCGAAGCACTGGTATCGAATATTGTTTTGAAAAATGTACAAATCAATGCAACCAATGCCTTTGGAATTTTCTTTGCAAATAAAGTATCATTAGTGAATTGTAAAATTAAAACACAAGAGGGTACTAATCAATTAGCGACTACCAATGCAACTGTTGATATAGATGCAAGTAAATAAGCGCAAATGATGAGCGATTTTAACTAGGCTGTAAAATAATAAATTTTTTAACCTACAATTTGCTAGCGTCTAATGAATGAATTATTCAATGGCTTGGCATAATAAGCTTCAAACCATTTCGAAAAATGGTGATATTGGCGTTAGCCAATTAATGCCCCCTTTATTTTTTTAAAATCTTATGTGATCCATCGCAGTTAGGCATTCGCTTAGATAGTCCACAGTCGCAATCATGAATACCTTTTCCACAAAAAATTTTATGGGTATAGCTTTCAATTCTAGCCACCCTTGTTTGAGATTGTTTGGCAGCTGAAAAATAAATAAGATACGCCCGTTGTCGGCCAGGTGTTAAGGCTTCAAACGCTTTCTGAAATGCGCTATTTTTTAAAAACACTTGCTCCAATTCTGCTATCCATCCCATTTTTGTGGGTACGGTTGTAGTTAAGGCAGTTTCTTTTAATGCAGACGCTTCTTTAATGTAGGCTGTTATGATTCCCTTTATATTTTCGATCTCCTGGGTATTTGTAAAGCGCATTTGACGTGCCGCCTGCGTATGTTCTCCAGCTTTCACTAATAAACCTTTAGCATCTTTTAAAGAAGAACCGTTAAAAAAGCCAAGGTCGCAATGGTCTTTGAATGCTTGAATGATAACGATATTTCTATTGTTGAGTGAATAGCAGGGCTTCCCCCATTTTAAATCTTCTACTAACCCACAATCTAATAATAGGTTTCTTAATAGTATCATCTCTGCTTGCCAATTTTTTGCATTGGCTAGGTATTCCTGAACTTTTCGATTCATAGCTTCATTCACTCAATTTTTACCTTGAGCGTTCAATAAAAATAATGACTTTGAGTAGATAATCATGCAAACAATTTTATTGCCCGCAACATTTTTATTCCTTAGGATTTTATTATTTGCTGATTGTTTGAAAATAGAAACGCTAATATAAAATTCTTAGCTAGCTAATGTAACTATTGTATCGATAACAGAAATATTAAATAATTACCGTTCATTATTACCAACTTAAAAAACTAAAAAATGATGGGCTTTTTTTCTTCAAAAATAGCTCAACCGATTGCGAGAAATCCCTCCATCGAAAGCTTGTAAGTTTGGGTTCTATTAAGGTAAAGTGAGTGAAGTTTAATCTAATATCTATTTAAGTTAACAGATAAATTAAACGCAGCTTGTCCAAAACTAATTACGAGAACGATTCCTTGCTCCACCAGTTTAATGGTGATAGAGATGCGGCTAATACAACCTACTGGCTAAGTAAAAATGTTATAACCCATAAGGCTTGTACATCCGCTAGAAATACTAAGCTAGTAAGGTGTTTTTTTTATACCAACTATATTTCAATCTGGGAAAAAAGGGAAGTGTATAATGGCCAATTTTTTCTGGACAATAGGCTCTGCAGTTTAAGCTACCAAGTTGGGGTGAATGCGTTGAGTGTACAACTTAATGAATAGATATTTTTCAAAAAGAAAAGCTTAGTGCTGAATAAGACAATGAATAGCCTAAGAAGTTATGAAAGAGAAAAGTTAGCAGATAATCATCATTTAATAGAGATCGTATTTTTTAAACCATGCTGAGTTCAACTGATAAGTGCAATTTTTAGAAACAAATGACAAAATGCTTTTGAGGGCATTTTGCCATTTGACCGAGTAGTGCAATCTTTGGATTGCTTATGTCTAAAAAATACACTCAC
>Ga0164296_1002311_pt1 | contig 19184 bp, 26 predicted proteins | sample GEODES057metaG_FD_113533 | JGI IMG/M metagenome (GOLD analysis project Ga0164296, IMG submission 113533) | Dystrophic lake water microbial communities from Trout Bog Lake, Wisconsin, USA - GEODES057 metaG | ecosystem: Environmental > Aquatic > Freshwater > Lake | place: USA: Trout Bog Lake...
CCAAACCAGGTCAGGAGATCTAGTGATTCAGCAGGAGTCGAGGCTGAAGGTTGCCGACAACACCGGCGCCAAGGAGATCCTGTGCATCCGGGTGCTCGGCGGTTCCGGGCGACGCTACGCCGGCATCGGTGACATCATCGTCGCGACCGTCAAGGACGCCATTCCCGGCGGCAACGTCAAGCGCGGCGACGTCGTCAAGGCAGTCGTGGTGCGCACGGTCAAGGAGCGCAGGCGTCCCGACGGCAGCTACATCAAGTTCGACGAAAACGCCGCCGTGATCATCAAACCCGACAACGACCCGCGCGGCACCCGCATCTTCGGCCCGGTGGGCCGCGAACTGCGCGAGAAGAAGTTCATGAAGATCATCTCGCTGGCACCGGAGGTGTTGTAGATGAAGGTCCACAAGGGGGACACCGTGCTGGTGATCTCCGGCAAGGATAAAGGGGCCAAGGGCAAGGTCATCCAGGCTTACCCGGAACGCAACCGGGTTCTGGTTGAGGGCGTCAACCGGATCAAGAAGCACACGGCGGTCTCGACCAACCAGCGCGGAGCACAGTCGGGCGGAATCGTCACCCAGGAGGCCCCGATCCACGTCTCCAACGTGATGGTGGTCGACTCCGATGGCAAGCCCGCCCGAATCGGTTACCGACTGGACGAGGAAACCGGTAAGCGGGTCCGGATCTCGAAGCGCAACGGCAAGGACATCTGATGACGACCGCACAGAAGGTTCATCCGCGCCTCAAAGAGCGCTACCGCAGCGAGATCAAGGATTCGCTGCGCAAGCAGTTCAACTACGCCAACGTCATGCAGATTCCGACCGTGACGAAGGTCGTCGTGAACATGGGAGTCGGCGAGGCGGCCCGCGACGCCAAGTTGATCAACGGCGCGGTCAACGACCTGGCCCTGATCACCGGGCAACGTCCCGATATCCGGCGTGCCCGAAAGTCCATCGCGCAGTTCAAGTTGCGCGAAGGCATGCCGATCGGCGTTCGGGTTACGCTGCGCGGCGACCGCATGTGGGAGTTTCTCGACCGCCTCACATCGATCGCACTGCCTCGTATCCGCGACTTCCGCGGCCTGTCGCCCAAGCAGTTCGACGGCGTAGGCAACTACACGTTCGGGCTAGCCGAGCAGTCGGTGTTCCACGAGATCGACGTGGACAAGATCGACCGGCCCCGCGGCATGGACATCAACGTCGTCACATCGGCGACGTCCGACGACGAAGGGCGAGCGCTGCTGCGGGCCCTGGGATTTCCGTTCAAGGAGAACTGACTGTATGGCGAAGAAGGCACTGGTCAACAAGGCCGCGCGCAAACCGAAGTTCGCGGTGCGCGGCTACACGCGATGCAACAGGTGTGGTCGACCGCGGGCGGTGTTCCGCAAATTCGGGTTGTGCAGGATCTGCCTGCGCGAAATGGCGCATGCGGGCGAACTGCCCGGCGTGCAGAAGAGCAGTTGGTAAGAGGCTCAGGGGACTGACGACATGACGATGACGGACCCGATCGCAGACTTCTTGACGCGTCTGCGCAACGCCAACTCGGCCTACCACGACGAGGTGACCTTGCCGCACTCGCAGCTCAAGGCCAATATCGCCCAGATTCTCAAGAACGAGGGATACATCAGCGACTACCGGACCGAAGACGCCCGCGTCGGTAAGTCGTTGATCGTGGAACTCAAGTATGGGCCGAGCCGTGAGCGCAGCATCGCCGGCCTGCGCAGGGTGTCGAAGCCGGGCCTGCGGGTGTACGCGAAATCCACCAACCTGCCGCGTGTTCTGGGGGGCTTGGGTGTGGCGATCATTTCCACCTCGTCGGGCCTGCTGACCGACCGTCAGGCGGCGAGGCAGGGCGTGGGCGGCGAAGTCCTCGCGTACGTGTGGTAGCGGGACCGGAACGAGGAAGAGACGATGTCGCGTATTGGTAGGCAACCGATTCCGGTTCCCTCCGGAGTCGATGTAACGATCGACGGCCAGAAAGTCGTGGTGAAGGGCCCCAAGGGCGCCTTGGACCTGACGGTCGCCGAGCCGATCACCGTGTCGCGCAGTGATGACGGCGCGATCGTGGTGACCCGACCCGACGACGAGCGCCAGAACCGCTCGCTGCACGGGCTTTCCCGGACCCTGGTGTCCAACTTGGTCACTGGTGTCACAGCGGGTTACGAGACCAAGATGGAGATCTTCGGCGTCGGCTACCGTGTGCAACTCAAGGGCGCCAATCTGGAGTTCGCGCTGGGGTACAGCCACCCCGTCGTGATCGAGGCCCCCGAGGGAATCACGTTCGCCGTCCAGTCGCCGACAAAATTCACGGTGTCGGGAATCGACAAGCAAAAGGTCGGTCAGATCTCGGCGAATATTCGTCGTCTGCGTCGCCCCGACCCGTACAAAGGCAAGGGCGTGCGGTACGAGGGCGAGCAGGTCCGCCGCAAGGTCGGAAAGACAGGTAAGTAGTCATGGCGAAATCACACGACAGCGCCGAGCGAAAGCCGCCGGGGCCGAGCGTATCTGGGACCAGGCGGGTATCCCGGCTGCGCAGGCACGCGCGGCTACGTAAGAAGCTCGCGGGCACGCCGCAGCGTCCGCGCCTGGTGGTGAACCGGTCGGCGCGGCACATCCACGTGCAGCTGGTCAACGACGAGAACGGCACCACGGTGGCCGCCGCGTCGTCGATCGAGGCCGACGTGCGCGGCCTGCAGGGCGATAAGAAAGCCCGCAGCACCCGGGTGGGTCAGCTGCTCGCCGAACGAGCCAAAGCCGCCGGCGTCGAGAGCGTGGTGTTCGACCGCGGCGGACACACCTATGGCGGGCGGATCGCGGCGCTGGCCGACGCCGCACGCGAGAACGGACTGCAATTCTGATGAGCAACATCGGTCTGAAGAACGGAAGGACCGCATAATGGCGGAACAGACGGCAGGGCCCCCGGACGGCCGCGACTCGCGGGGTGACCGCGACAGCCGTGGCCGCCGCGACGGTGGCCGTGGCCGCGACCGGGATGGCGAGAAGAGCAACTACCTGGAACGGGTCGTCGCCATCAACCGCGTCTCCAAGGTGGTCAAAGGTGGTCGGCGCTTCAGCTTCACCGCCCTGGTCATCGTGGGCGACGGCAATGGAATGGTCGGTGTCGGCTACGGGAAGGCCAAAGAGGTGCCCGCTGCAATCGCCAAAGGGGTCGAGGAGGCGCGCAAGGGCTTCTTCCGGGTCCCGTTGATCGGCGGCACGATCATCCACCCAGTCCAGGGTGAGGCGGCGGCCGGCGTGGTGCTGTTGCGCCCCGCAAGCCCGGGTACCGGTGTGATCGCCGGCGGCGCGGTGCGTGCGGTGCTGGAATGCGCCGGAGTGCACGACATCCTGGCCAAGTCTCTGGGCAGTGACAATGCCATCAACGTGGTGCACGCCACCGTGGCTGCGCTCAAGATGTTGCAGCGTCCCGAGGAGGTCGCTGCTCGACGCGGTCTGCCGATCGAGGACGTCGCGCCGGCGCGGCTGCTCAAGGCCCGCAGGGAGAGTGACGCTCTGGCGAGCGCGGCCCTGCACGCGGCCGCCCAGAACCCAGGTGCGCAACCATGAGCCAGCTGAAGATCACCCAGGTGCGCAGCACCATTGGTGCGCGGTGGAAGCAGCGCGAGAGCCTGCGCACCCTGGGGCTGCGGCGGATTCGCCATTCGGTGGTCCGCGACGACAACGCCCAGACCCGTGGCCTGATCGCGGTTGTGCACCACCTCGTCGTGGTGGAACCCGCCGACACGGGCGCCGGAGGTAACACGAAATGACGATCAAGCTGCACGACCTGCGGCCCGCTCCCGGATCCAAGAAGGCTCGCACCCGAGTCGGCCGGGGTGAGGGTTCCAAGGGCAAGACCGCCGGCCGCGGCACCAAGGGGACCAAGGCCCGCAGGCAGGTGCCCGCCACCTTCGAGGGCGGGCAGATGCCGATCCACATGCGGCTGCCCAAGCTCAAGGGTTTCCGCAACCGGTTCCGCACCGAGTACGCCGTCGTCAACCTCGGTGACATCAACCGGCTCTTCCCGCAGGGGGGCACCGTCGGCGTCGACGAGCTGGTCGCCAAGGGCGCGGTTCGGAAGAACCGCCTCGTCAAGGTTCTCGGCGACGGGAAGCTGTCCGTCAAGGTCGACCTCTCTGCGCACAAGTTCAGCGGCAGTGCACGGGAGAAGATCACCGCCGCGGGGGGCTCGGCCACCGAACTCTGATGCTCGCGTTCCTGCCCTCGGTGCCGGGTGACCTTCGCGCGGTGGCGAATCGGGTCGACACCGCCCGTCATCGGGGCGTACCCAATGGTTGCGTGCTGGAGTTCGACGTGCGATCGGTCCCGCCGGAGACCACCGGTTTCGACCCGCTGGCCATCCTGACGGGGGGTCGTCCGACGGCCCTGCGCGATGTCGTTGCCGCGATCCACCGGGCGGCCGAGGACCCGCGGGTCGCCGGGATGATCGCCCGCGTGCAGCTGGCATCCTCCCCGCCGGCGGCCGTTCAGGAACTGCGCGAGGCCGTCGCGACGTTCAGCGCCGCCAAGCCCTCGCTGGCCTGGGCCGAAACCTATCCGGGAACGCTGTCCTACTACCTGGCCTCGGCCTTCGGCGAAGTGTGGATGCAGCCCGCCGGGTCGGTCGGGTTGATCGGCCTTGCGAGCAGTGCCACCTTCCTGCGTGAGGCTCTGGACAAGGCCGGGATCGAGGCCGAGATCGTCGCCCGCGGCGAATACAAATCGGCGGCCAATGTGTTGACCGAGAGCGGGTTCACCGACGCCCACCGCGAGGCCGTCACCCGGATGCTGGAGAGCCTGCGGGACCAGATCTGGCATGGTGTGGCCCAGTCCCGCGGGATCGACCCCGCGGACCTCGATGAACTGGCCGACCGCGGTCCCCTGCTTCGCGACGACGCCCTGGCGTCCGGTCTGATCGATCGCGTCGGATTCCGTGACGAGGCCTACGCGCGAATCGCTGAACTCGTTGGCGTGAAGGATCATTCCGATGATGACGCCCCGCCACGGCTGTACCTGACGCGCTACACGGGAGCGGTCCGGACCCGGCCGTCCCCGCCCGCGCCGCCGATCCCCGGCCGCCGCCGCAAGCCGTCCTTCGCGGTGATCACCGTCGCCGGCGCGATCGTCAGCGGCCGCGGCGGACCCCAGCTACTACCGATCGGGCCTTCATCCGCCGGCGGCGACACCATCACCGCGGCGCTGCGGGAGGCCGCCGCCGACGACGCGGTGTCCGCGGTTGTGCTTCGCATCGACAGCCCTGGCGGTTCGGTCACCGCGTCGGAGACGATCTGGCGCGAGGTGATTCGGGTCCGCGAACGGGGCAAGCCGGTAGTGGTGTCTATGGGCGGGGTGGCCGCCTCGGGCGGCTACTACATCGCGATGGGCGCCGACGCGATCGTCGCCAACCCGGCGACGATCACCGGTTCGATCGGCGTGATCACGGGAAAATTTGTGATTCGCGACCTGTTGGAACGGCTCGGCGTCGGGTCGGAAACCGTGCGCACCAACGCCAACGCCGACGCCTGGTCAGCCGACTCGCATTTCACCCCGGCTCAACTCGCACGCCGGGCGGCGGAAGCCGATCTGTTCTACAGCGACTTCATTCACCGGGTCGCCGAGGGGCGCAAGATGACGACCGACGCCGTCGACGCCGTCGCGCGGGGGCGGGTGTGGACCGGGGCCGACGCCCATGAGCGCGGACTCGTCGACGAGTTGGGTGGGTTCCGAACCGCGGTGCGCCGCGCCAAGGTCCTCGCCGGCCTGGACGCGGACGCCGACGTGCGGCTCATTGGCTACCCGGGCTCCTCGCTGCTGGACATGGTCCGCCCCCGGGCCTCGTCCCAGCCGGCCGCCGCGTCATTGCCGGACGCGCTGGGCGGGCTGCTGGTCCGCGCGGCTGCCGGTCTGGCGGAGAACGCCGGGCAGGCACTCGGCGGCGCCAACGCCCTGTTCCTCGGGCCGACGCGGCTCTGAGTCCGGCGGTCAGCCGACCCGGCGCCCGCTGATGTAGACGATCTCGCCGAGCAGGTCGCTGTCGTCGGTGTCAGATACGTCGAGTCCGTGGCGGATGAGCAACTCAGTGCGCGTGGTGCCCTGGGCGTCCCACCCGATGTTCTGCAGATAGTGCAGCCCGTTGTTGCGCGGGCCGGCGTACACCAGGGATGCCATGTCGATGTCCACCCCGCGCTCCCGGAAGGTGGCGGACCGTTCCCGCGCCCGTTCTGCGTCGAAGTCGATGATCCCGGGGGCGAATTCGGTGGCGATGGTGCTCCCGGGCACGCTCAGCGCCGTGATGTCGGCGAAGAGGCGGTCCTGCGCCGCCGGCGGCAGGTAGATCAGCAGCCCCTCGGCCAGCCACGCTATCGGCGCGCTGGCGTCGATCCCGGCCGCCCGCAGCGCGGCCGGCCAATCCTCGCGTAGGTCGATGGCGACCGTGCGCCGCGTCGCGGTGGGCTGTGCTCCGATGCCGGCCATCGTGGCCGTCTTGAACTCGATCACCCGCGGCTGGTCAACCTCGTAGACCACCGTGCCGGCAGGCCACGGCAGGCGGTAGGCCCGGGAGTCCAGCCCGGCAGCGAGGATCACCGCCTGGCGCACGCCGGCGGCGGCCGCATCGATGAAGTAGTCATCGAAAAACTTCGTGCGCATGGCCATTCCTTCGATCATGGCTGTCATGCGCGCCGCGGAGTCGCCCTCGAAGGCGCCGGCATCGACCTGCCCGTCGACCATCTGCGTGAAGAAGTCAATCCCGACCGCACGCACCAGCGGTTCGGCGAACGGATCGTCGATCAGGCCGCGGGGGTCCTTGGTCGCCATGGCCCGTCCTGCCGCGACCATCGTCGCGGTCGCGCCGACGCTGGACGCCAGATCCCAGTCGTCATCGTGAGTGCGTGCCATGGGAGAACCTTATATCAGGGCTGCGGCGACGTAGCTCATCTCGCCGAAGGACGCCGTCCACTCGTTCTCCGGAAACTCGAAGCCGTTGCGCTCGTAAAGATCCCGTGCGGCATGGGCGGTCACCTGCCAGCCGCTGCTGGCGAGGTAGTCGACGACGACGCTGCGCTCGCCGGGATAGAACAGGTCGGCGGCGTCGAGGTCGAGACCGGCGCGTTGCCATCGCTCGGTGATCCGTTGGATCCGATCGCTGGTGAAGGCCTGCGGGTCGGGCACGTGCTCGGTGGACAGCCGGCTTCCCGGCGCGCTGAGCGCAGTGATGTTGTCGAATAAGCGGTCCTGCGCCTCGGGCGGCAGGTAGGGCAAGAGCCCTTCGGCGCTCCACGCCGTGGGCTGCGTGACGTCAAAGCCGCTGTCCCGTAATGCCGTCGGCCAATCGTCTCGCAGATCGATGGCGACGGTGCGCCGCTGCGCGGTCGGCTCGGCACCCAGCCCGGCCAACGTGGTGGTTTTGAAATCGATGACCCTCGGCTGGTCGATCTCATAGACCACCGTTCCCGACGGCCAGTGCAACCGGTACGCCCTGGTATCGAGGCCTGACGCCAGGATCACCGCCTGTCGTATCCCGTCGTCGGTGGCTCCGGTGAAGAAGTCGTCGAAAAACCGTGTTCGCACCGCGATCTGCTCGGTTCGCGCCTTGCGGCTGAGCATCGGGTCGTCCTCGACGGCGATCTGCCCGTCGATCATTCGGATGAACGGGTCCAGGCCCACTGCGCGCACGAGGGGGTCGGCCAGCGCGTCGTCCAGCAACGCGCCGGGTCCCTGCGACGCGAGCGCCCGGGATGCCGCGACCATGGTTGCGGTTGCGCCCACGCTCGTTGCCGGGTCCCAGCTGTCGCCGTCGTGCCTGGAGCTGATCGACGTCATCGGGGTCTCCTTCCGGCGGCGCTGTGGATGCTTAGCGCAGGTAACTTCTTCGACTGTACGCCGTGAGGGTGAACCGGGGGTTGCGCGTCAGAGTGGTTCGATGTCCAGCCAGTGCTCGACGTCGAATCCGTCCGCGGTCGGGCGGATCGTCGCGCCGCCGTGTCCCGGATAGTGCGCGGGGATCACTGCCGCGCCCGCGCCGGCGGCCTCGGTGAAGACCCGGCGACGGGTCACCGCTGCTGCGGAGGCGTCGACGTCGAACGCGCAGGCGTCGGCGGGTCGGCGCAGTTGCAGTGGGCTGTGTGTCAGGTCGCCGACGAACACCGCTGGTTCGCCCGCGTCGAGCCACAGCACCGAGGAACCGGGCGTGTGCCCGGGGGCGGGACGTAGCCGCAGCGACGGGCTGACCTGGTAGTCATCCGACCATTGAACGAGCTGTCCCGCCTGCGCGATCGGCAGCACGCTGTCGGCGAACACGAGTTGGTCGCCGCGCTGCTGAGCCGCCTCGTCCTCGGAGCGCGGCGATCGTCGCGCCGCAGGCCCGTCCGGCTCGAAGTGCCGGTAGTCCGCGGCCGCTGCCAGGTAGCGGGCGTTGGGAAATGTCGGCACCCAGGCTGTCCCGTCGAGCATCGTGTTCCACCCGACGTGGTCAGAATGGATATGGGTGTTGATCACTACGTCCACGGTGTCGCGATCGACCCCCGCCGATGTCAGCGCTGCCAGGAACCCGGTGTTGAGGTGATCGAGGGGCGGCATGTGCGGGCGCCGGCGATCGTTGCCCACGCCTGTGTCGACGACCACCGTCAACCCATCGACCTCGAGAACCCAACTCTGGATCGAGATCCGCCACTGATCGGTGTCGGGGTCGTAGAAGTCCGGCACCAGCAGGTCGGCGTGGTCCGTCCACGCCGACGGTGGCGTCGCGGGGAGAAGCCGAGTCCCCAGGTCGACCTGGAGTTCCAGTACGCGCGTCACGCGCGCGCGGCCGAGCGTGCCGGGGTTCATCAGGCGTTGGCGCGCAGGTAGGTGTACACGCCGGCGAAGTTGTTGTTGATGTCCTCGGGTATCGGCACCGGTCCACCGAGAGCGCCTGCACCCCAGACTATTTGGGCTGTCCGCTCGACCAGCGCGGTGATGTGCAGCGCCTTGTCGGGGCGGGGACCGACGGCGACCAGGCCGTGGTTGGCGATCAGGGCGGCACCCCGGCCTTCCAGCGCTGTGACGGCGTTGGCGCCCACGTCGGGCGTCCCGGACGCCGCGTACTCGGTGCACCGGACGTCGCCGCCGCAGTAGACGGCGAACTCATCGATGCACGCCGGTATCGGCCGGTGGGCGACGGCGAACATGGTCGCCCAGACGGGGTGGCTGTGGATGACGCTGCCGATGTCGTCGAACGCTGTGTAGCACGCCAGGTGCAGGGGCAGCTCCGACGACGGAAACCGGCCGTCCGCCGCTTCTAGGACGGCGCCATTCGGGTCGACGAGCACCAAGTCGGCGAGTCGCATGTCGCCGTAGTCCACTGACGAGGGCGTGATGACGATGCTGCCGTCGGGGCGGCGCGCGGAAATGTTGCCGGCAGTCCCTTCGACGAGCCCGCGGCGCAGCATCTCCTTGGCCGCCTCCAGCACCGCGGCCTCGGCGTTGTCGGTGAATCGAGGGGATTTCATGGGCTCAGCACCTCCGGGTTGACGATATGGGCGGGGGTCCTGCCGGACAGCAGCGCCTCCAAGTCGTCGGCCACCATCTGCGCCTGCCGGGCCTCGGTGTCCCACGTCGCGCCGCCGATGTGCGGGGTCAGGACGACGTTGGGCATCCCGGCAAGCGGGTGGTCGGGGGCCAGCCATTCGCCGACGAAGTGGTCCAGCCCGGCGGCGGCCACTGTGCCGGCGCGCAGCGCGTCGACCAGCGCGTCGGTGTCGTGCAACTGTGCCCGAGCGGTGTTGAGGAAGACCACGCCGTCGCGCATGGCGGCGAACTGATCCGCGCCGATCATTCCCACGGTGTCGTCGGTGACCGGCGCGTGCAGGGAGACGACGTCGGCCTCATCCAGCAGATCGTCCAGGCTGTGCCGGGCGTCGTCGTTGTAGGGGTCGTGCGCGATCACCCGCATGCCCAGGCCGGACAGACGCCACCGCGTGGCCCGGCCCACCGCGCCCAGGCCGACCAGCCCGGCGGTGAGGCCGGCGATCTCCCGGCCGCGGAACCGCTGATAGGGGATGCTGCCGTCGCGGAACGTGTTGCCGCCGCGGACATCCGCGTCGGCGGGCAGCAGGTGGCGGGTCGTCGCCAGAAGCAGGGCCACCGTCATCTCGGCGACCGCATCGGCATTGCGGCCGGGGGTGTTCAACACCGGGATTCCGGCCGCGGTGGCCTCGGCGATGTCGACATTGTTGGGGTCGCCACGGGTGGCGGCCACGGCAATCAGGGCGCGTTGTCCCTGGTCGAACACTGGTCCGCGGACCGCATCGCTCTCCACCACCACGATGTCGGCGGACTCGGCGGTGATCCGCTCGGCCAGCTGCTCGGCGCTGTATATCCGCAGCGGCCGATGGTCGGCCTCGCTGATCCATGGGTCGTACACCACCTCGGTCAGCTGCCGAAGCTTGGCGAAGCCCGGTCCCCTCAGCGGGGCGGTCACCAGGGCGCGCGGTCGTGATGTCACGAATGCCAATGCTGGCGTACGGTGGCGCCCGTGTCACGCGAAGACGTCACAATCGGCATCGACGTCGGCAGTACGGCGGTCAAGGCTGTGGCCGCCGACGAGGACGGCCGCGTGACGGCGCGGGTGCGTATTCCACACCAGTTGCGGGTGCCGGCCGCCGACAGGCTGGAGCATGACGCCGACGAGGCCTGGCGCCGCGGCCCGCTGTCGGCCCTGCGGCAGTTGGACCGCCCCGGTGTGCGGGCCGTGGCCGTGTCGACCATGGTGCCCTCTCTGACCGCCGTCGACCCAGGGGGTGTGCCGATCACGCCGGGCCTGCTCTACGGGGATGCTAGGGGCCGCGTGGCGTCGGAACACGCGGTGGCCGCCAGCCAGTCGCTCCCGTCGCCGGGGGAGACCACGGAGTTCCTGCGCTGGACGGTCGGGCAGGCGCCCGGGGCGGCCGGCTACTGGCCTGCGGCAGCGGTGGCCAATCATGCTTTGGCTCGAGAGGCGGTGATCGACTCGGCCACCGCGGCCGCGGCCTTTCCCCTGTTCGACGGGACGCAGTGGAGCCCGGCGGCGTGCGCCGACTGCGGCGCGGCCGTCGCTCAGATGCCGCGAGTGGAGAAGCTCGGAGTGCCCGTCGGGCGGGTACATCCGACGGGCGCCGTGTTGGTCGCGGGCGCCATCGATGCCCTGTGCGAACAGATCGTCGCGGGCGCCGACCACGACGGCGACGCGCTGGTGCTGTGCGGCACCACGCTGCTCGTGTGGACGACCATCCCCGAATACCGTCAGGTGCCCGGCCTGTGGACCATTCCGCACACCGCGCCGGGCAAGAGCCAGATCGGGGGTGCCAGCAATGCGGGCGGACTGTTCCTCGACTGGGTCGATCGTGTGGTGGCGCCGGGTGACCCGACGACGGCTCGTGCCGATCGGGTCCCGGTGTGGTCGCCCTACATACGCGGCGAGCGCGTGCCGATGCACGACCCGGATCGCCGCGCCGTGCTGGACGCCGTGGACCTCACCCATGACGCCGCCGCGCTGCGCCGGGCCGCCTACGAGGCATCGGGCTTCGTCGTTCGCCGGCTGATCGAGTTGAGCGGGACCCGCGTGGACCGCATCGTCGCCGCCGGTGGGGGCGCCCGGGCGGTGTCGTGGATGCAGTCCATCGCCGACGCCACGGGTCGACCGGTGCACGTGTCCGCGGTGGCTGAAGGGGCGGCCCTGGGGGCGGCGTTCCTAGCCCGTATGGGCGCCGGATTGGAGACCGCGATCGCCGGCGCCGCCCGGTGGGCCCGCACGAGTCATGTCGTTGAGCCGGATCCTGCTTGGGTCGCCGCGGTTGAGGGGCGTTACCGGCGCTTTCTCGAATTGGGAAGCGCACGATAGGCTTCGCGGCACCCAGTGAGCGGGGCACACCGGCTATCGCGGGACCGCCGGCGACGTTCTAGGCTGATGTCATGACCGATCAGGACCGCAAAGCCGCCCGCCGTGACATCGCCGACGCCCTGCTGAAAGCCCTCGAACGCCGGCACGATATCGCGGACGTCGTCGTGGAATCCGAGAATAAGGCGGTCGCCGTCGAGGCGGTCGCCACAATGCTCGAGACCTCCCGGGCGGCCGCCGAAGCGGTGATGGGCATGTCGTTCGACATGCTCACCAAGGAGTCGCGCAAGAGGATCCTCGCTGAGCTCGAGGACCTCAACAACCAGCTGAGCTTCACCCTGGGGGAGCGGCCCGCCAGCTCGGGGGACACCCTCGAGTTGCGGCAGTTCTCGGCGACGGAGGACCGCGACATCTTCGCCACGCGCACCGCGGAGATCAAGACGGCCGGCGACGGCTCCGGTGGTCCGGCCGGCGACCTCGAGCACGAGATCACCGCGGCTCTGCGTCGCGTCTACGAGGAAGAGGCCGCGTGGTTCGTGGCCGTCGACTCCGGGCAGAAGGTCGGCCTGGTGTTCGGCGAGCTGGTCCACGGCGAGGTCGACGTGCGGATCTGGATCCACCCCGAACACCGGAAGAAGGGCTACGGCACCGCGGCGCTGCGCAAGTCGCGCTCGGAAATGGCGTGGTACTTCCCCGCGGTGCCGATGGTCGTGCGCGCGCCGGCCGCCCACCAGGGGTGAATCGGCTATCGCCTCAGAGCCGCACAGCGGTCACCGACACGATGTTGCTGAACTGCGACATCTCGTGATCGTCGGGGAACTCTAGGCCGTAATCACCGAACAGGTCCCGCCGCGGCCGCGCGTTGACCTGCCAACCCCGCTCGGTGAGGTAGTCGACGACGTTGTTGCGCTCACCGTCGAAGAACAACCCCGACAGGTCGATGTCGCACCCGGCCCTGGACCACCGGTCGCTGAACTGCTGCGCGCGCTGGGTCATCGTCGAACCCGAGGCGGGGTGGTACTCGGTGGCCAGGGCGCTGCCCGGGGCGCTGAGGTCGGTGATGTTGTCGAACAGCCGGTCCTGGGCGTCGGGCGGCAGGTACATCAGCAGGCCCTCGGCGCTCCACGCCGCCGGCAGAGCCGAGTCGAATCCGCTGCGGCGCAGCGCGGCCGGCCAGTCGTCTCGCAGGTCGATGCTGACGGTTCGCCTCTCCGCGGTGGGGGTGGCGCCCAGGCCGTCCATCGTGGCGGTCTTGAATTCGACCACCTTGGGTTGATCGACCTCGTAGACGATGCTTCCCGGCGGCCAGGCCAGCCGGTAGGCGCGCGCGTCGAGCCCCGCCGCCAGGATCACCGCCTGGCGGACGCCGTCACGCGCGGCGTTGAGAAAGAAGTCGTCGAAGAAACGCGTCCGCACCGCGATCGAGTCGGTCTCCATCGTGAGGTCCGTCTCGCTGCCCACGGAGGCCTCAGCGGCGGACAGGTCACCGTCGACCATGCGGCGGAAGAAGTCCAGGCCGACCGCGCGCACCAATGGAGCCGCGTACGGGTCGTCGATGATCGCGTTCGGGCTTTCGCTGGCCACTGCGCGGGCGGCGGCGACCATGGTGGCCGTCGCGCCGACGCTGGAGGCCAGATCCCAGGTGTCCTGATCGGAGCGCGCCATGGCTCCAACCTACTGAGCTTTTCTTAGCCAACGCAACGGGTAGCGGGAACACGGCCCTTGGCCCTAGTCCGATGACGTCAACTGTTAGTCTCTTACAAGTTTTACGCGCGACGCCGTACGTCCTGGCCTGCGGGTGTTGGGCGCGTGATGCAGGTTAGGCCCCGCTGCGCAGGAGGATAGAGTGCTTTCGGCTTTCATCTCGTCGCTGCGGACAGTCGACCTGAGACGGAAGATCCTGTTCACCCTCGGCATCATCCTTCTTTACCGCGTGGGCGCTGCGCTGCCTTCCCCCGGTGTCAACTATCCGCACGTGCAGGAATGCATCAAGCAAGCCAGCAGCGGTGCGGCCGGCCAGATCTACTCGCTGATCAACCTGTTCTCCGGCGGCGCGCTGCTCAAGCTCACGGTGTTCGCCGTGGGCGTGATGCCCTACATCACCGCCAGCATCATCACCCAGCTGCTCACCGTGGTCATCCCACGGTTCGAGGAGTTGCGCAAGGAAGGCCAATCCGGCCAGGCCAAGATGACGCAGTACACCCGCTACCTGGCCATCGCGCTGGCCGTCCTGCAGGCCACCAGCATCGTGGCACTGGCGGCCAACGGCGGGTTGCTGCAGGGCTGCTCGCTGGACATCATCGCTGACCAGAGCATCTTCACTCTGATCGTCATCGTGCTCGTGATGACCGCCGGCGCGGCACTGGTGATGTGGATGGGCGAGTTGATCACCGAGCGCGGCATCGGCAACGGCATGTCCCTGCTGATCTTCGTCGGCATTGCCGCCCGCATCCCCAGCGAGGGCAAGTCCATCCTGGACAGCCGCGGCGGGGCGATCTTCGCCGCGGTCTGCGTCGCCGCGCTGGCGATCATCGTCGGCGTGGTGTTCGTCGAACAGGGGCAGCGCCGGATTCCGGTCCAGTACGCCAAGCGCATGGTCGGCCGCCGCATGTACGGCGGAACATCGACCTACCTGCCGCTGAAGGTCAACCAGGCCGGCGTCATCCCGGTCATCTTCGCGTCGTCGCTGATCTACATCCCGCACCTGATCACACAGTTGGTCCGCAGCGGCAGTGGCGGTACGGGCAACAGCTGGTGGGACAAATTCGTCGGAACTTATCTGTCCGATCCCAGCGACCCCGTCTACATCGGTATCTATTTCGCGCTCATCATCTTTTTCACCTACTTCTATGTGTCGGTCACGTTCAATCCTGACGAGCGGGCCGATGAGATGAAGAAATTCGGCGGATTCATCCCCGGTATCCGGCCGGGCAAGCCCACCGCCGACTACCTGCGCTATGTGCTGAGCCGGATTACCCTGCCGGGCTCGATCTACCTGGGCGCGATCGCGGTGCTGCCCAATCTTTTCCTGCAGATCGGTAATGGCGGAGCGGTTCAGAATCTGCCCTTCGGCGGCACAGCGGTGTTGATCATGATTGGCGTCGGGTTGGATACGGTCAAACAGATCGAGAGTCAGCTCATGCAGCGCAACTATGAAGGGTTCCTCAAGTGAGAGTCGTTTTACTCGGACCCCCGGGGGCGGGCAAAGGGACGCAGGGCCAGAAGCTCGCTGAGAGACTCGGGATTCCGCAGATCTCCACCGGCGAACTATTCCGGAGCAACATCGGCAACGGCACGAAACTCGGCATGGAGGCCAAACGCTACCTGGACGCCGGCGACCTCGTGCCCGCCGAACTGACCAACCGGCTCGTCGACGACAGGTTGAACGAGGCCGATGCGGCCAACGGCTTCATCCTGGACGGCTACCCGCGCTCGGTCGAGCAGGCCGAGGCATTGCACCAGATGCTGGAGCGCCGAGGCACCGATATCGATGCCGTCGTCGAATTCCGCGTCTCCGAGGAGGAGCTGCTGCAACGGCTCCGGGCTCGCGGCCGCGCGGACGATACCGATGACGTGATCATCAACCGGATGAACGTCTACCGCGACGAGACCGCTCCGCTGCTGGATTACTACAGCGATGAGTTGACGACCGTCGACGCCGTCGGGGAGGTTGACGAGGTCTTCAACCGCGCGCTGAGAGCGTTGGGCAGCTAGGAGTGGGGGCGCTGGGCCGCCTGCGCACCCGCAAAGTGGTGCCGCAGCGCAGCGCGGGGGAGCTCGACGCGATGGCCGCGGCCGGCGCCGTCGTCGCCGCCGCGCTCCGTGCTGTCCGAGCCGCCGCCGTCGCGGGGACATCGACCTTGAGTCTCGACAGGATCGCCGAGTCGGTGATCCGCGACGCCGGCGCCGTGCCGTCGTTTCTGGGCTATCACGGCTACCCGGCGTCGATCTGCGGGTCGGTCAACGACCGGGTTGTTCACGGCATCCCCTCCGCCGCGGAAACCCTGGCTCCCGGTGATCTGGTGTCCATCGACTGCGGCGCGATACTCGATGGCTGGCACGGGGACGCCGCGATCACCTTCGGAGTGGGAACCCTGGGCCCGGCCGATGAGGCACTCTGCGAGGCGACCAGGGCATCGCTGGACGCGGGGATCGCGGCGATGGTCGTCGGCAATCGGCTGACCGATGTCTCGCACGCCATCGAAACGGGCACACGGGCGGCCGAGGCCAGGCACGGACGCCCGTTCGGAATCGTGACGGGCTACGGCGGCCATGGAATCGGCCGGCAGATGCACATGGACCCGTTCCTGCCCAACGAGGGCTCCCCGGGCCGCGGCCCGTTGCTAGCCCCCGGTTCGGTGCTGGCAATCGAGCCGATGTTGACGCTGGGAACAGGCAAAACGGTGGTTCTGGACGACCAATGGACGGTCACTACGGTCGACGGGTCGCGCGCGGCCCACTGGGAACACACCGTCGCGGTGACCGATGACGGGCCGCGGATTCTGACGATCGGTTGAACCAATCACCCGGCGCGCCCGTAAGACAGGGCGGAGGTGATCGAGTGACGCGCGGATCCGGCTCTCAGAGGTCGTCGGGGGTCGCCGAAGCGGCCCTGATGAAGGCGCTCTACGACGAGCACGCGGCGGTCTTGTGGCGCTTTGCGCTGCGGCTGACCGGGGACACGGGGCAGGCCGAGGACGTGGTTCAGGAGACGCTCCTGCGCGCATGGCAGCACCCCGAAGTGATCGGCGACACCGAGCGCTCCGCTCGGGCGTGGATGTTCACGGTGGCGCGCAACCTGATCATCGACGACAAGCGCAGTGCGCGCTCGCGGCACGTCGTCGGGTCGACGGACGACACCAAAGCCCCGGAGCAGTCCACGCCGGACGAGGTCAACGCGGCGCTGGACCGGCTGCTGATCGCCGACGCCGTGGCCCAGCTGTCCGTCGAGCATCGGGCCGTGATCGAGCGGTCCTACTACCGCGGGTGGACCACCGCGCAGATCGCTGCCGACCTGCAGATCGCCGAGGGCACGGTGAAATCGCGCCTGCACTATGCGGTGCGCGCGCTGCGGCTCACCCTCCAGGAACTGGGGGTAACACGATGACTGGCGACATGAAGGGCGACAGGACATGAACGAGATGAGGATGCCGCTGCCGGGCGCGGCGGGTGACCCCTACGCGATGTGGGACGCGGCGTACGTGCTCGGGTCCCTGTCCGCGGCCGAGCGCCGCGAGTTCGAGGAACACATGGCCACCTGCCCGAGTTGCCGCGACGCCGTCGCTGACCTGAGCGGCATGCCTGCGCTCCTCTCGCAGCTGGACCGCGGCGACGTGGCCGCCATGAACCATGCCGGCCCTGCGCCTGCGCAGCCTGACCTGTCGCCGGAGTTGCTGCCGTCGCTGCTGGCGACCGTGCGCTGGCGCCGGCGCCGCACCCGAGTGGCGGGGTGGCTGGCCGCGGCTGCGGTCCTGCTCGGTGTCGCCGTGTTCGTCGGCGTCCGGGCGTACTCCCCTGCGCCCGCGCAGCAGGTCGCGGCATTCGCGCAGCCGATAGCGCCGTCCGCTCAGCCAATGGCGCAGGTCGGCACCACCCTGCTCGCATCGACCGTGCAGCTGAGCAGTCAGCACTGGGGGACGTCGATCAACCTCAACTGCGTGTGCCTGGCACCCCCGACCGCCCATCACGACACGCTGGCGATGGTCGTTGTCGGCCGCGACGGCAGCCGCACGAAGTTGGCAACGTGGGTGGCTGAGCCCGGCCACAGCGCGACGCCCGCGGGCAGTATCTCGGCTCCGGTCGACCAGATCGCGGCCGTGCAGGTGGTCGCCGCCGACAGCGGCGAGATTCTGCTGCAACGATCGCTGTAGGTGCGGTCAGTCCTGTCCGTGCGGTAAGAAAGGGCGTGCCCGCAGCGACGCCCGGTAAGCCCGACCCGATCGCCCTGGCGCGGGCCAACTGGGAGAGCGCCGGGTGGGGGAGCGTCGCCGGGGGCATGGTCGCCGTGACGTCCGTGATGCGGGCGCACCAAATCCTGCTGGCCCGCGTCGAGGCCGCCCTGCGGCCCTACGACCTCAGCTTCTCCCGATTCGAGTTGCTGCGCCTGCTCGCATTCAGCCGGACGGGGGCCCTGCCGATCACCAAGGCGTCCGACCGGCTGCAGGTACATGTCACCAGCGTGACGCACGCGATCCGGCGGCTGGAGGCCGACGGTTTGGTGCAGCGGCTGCCGCACCCCACCGACGGGCGAACGACGCTGGTAGCGATCACGGAACTGGGCCGATCGACGGTGGAGGACGCCACGGTGACGCTCAACGATCAGGTGTTCGCCGACGTCGGCATGTCGGACGCCGAGTCCCGGGCCCTGGTGGCATCGGTGGAAACGCTGCGGCGCAACGCCGGCGACTTTTAACTTCTGCTGGAACGCAACATCTCGATGACCGCGCTGAAGTCCTTGTCTGCGTGGTCGGCGGCGAATGCGTCGTAGATCTCGGCGGCATGCCGGCCCAGGGGGGCGGCGGACCCGGTGGACGTCACCGCGTCCATCGCTAGGTGCAGGTCCTTGTTCATCAGCGCGGTCGCGAAGCCCGGCTTGAAGTCGTTGTTGGCCGGCGATGTCGGGACGGGTCCGGGCACCGGGCAGTTGGTGTGCACGGCCCAGCAGTTTCCGGTCGCCCCGGTGATCACGTCGAAGAGGGACTGAGCGGACAACCCGAGTTTCTCGGCCAGCACGAACGCCTCGCCGATGGCGATCTGCTGCACGGCCAGCACCATGTTGTTGCACACCTTGGCGGCCTGTCCCGCGCCGGCTGCGCCGCAGTGAATGATCTTGCCCGCCATCGGTTCCAGTACTGGGCGGGCCCGCTCCAGGGCGGCTTCGTCGCCGCCCACCATGAACGCCAGCGTTCCGGCGACGGCACCCTTGACGCCGCCGGACACCGGCGCGTCCAGTTGCGCCACCCCGTGGGATCCCGCCAGCGCATGCGCCTCGCGGGCGTCGTTGACCGAGATCGTGGAGCTGTCGATGAACAGCGCGCCCGCGCGGGCGGCGGGCAGGATCTCGGCGTAGCAGCGTTTGACGAGGTCGCCGTTGGGCAGCATCGTGATGACCACGTCAGCCTCCCGCACCGCCTCGGCCGCGTTGTCGAAGACCGTGACGCCAGTCGCGGTCGCGGCGGCGGCCGCCGCCGCAACGGGGTCGAATCCGCGCACCGTGTTGCCGACGGCAACCAGGTTCGCCGACATCGGCCCGCCCATGTTGCCCAGGCCGAGGAAAGCGGCGGATATGGACGTGGCGCTGCTCATGGTCGCCTCTCTCCTGGTCTGCCTACGAGG
>Ga0164296_1002312_pt1 | contig 19171 bp, 31 predicted proteins | sample GEODES057metaG_FD_113533 | JGI IMG/M metagenome (GOLD analysis project Ga0164296, IMG submission 113533) | Dystrophic lake water microbial communities from Trout Bog Lake, Wisconsin, USA - GEODES057 metaG | ecosystem: Environmental > Aquatic > Freshwater > Lake | place: USA: Trout Bog Lake...
TCATAACCTAAATAGCTGTATAAACTGTTCATGACTACTCCTTAAAGTAAATTGTAAAAGCACGGGCGTTTCTTTTAAGTGTATCTCGTTGTTGCTGATGAGGGCCACGATAACGAGTGCGGTAGTTATAACCCAAACGATTTAAACCTTCGCGGACTCCATCAAGTCTGTCAATGGGCACCATACGCAAGTCGGGATACTCTTTGACAGTTCGGTACAAGACAGGTAACCCAGCAATAAAAGCTTCTGTTACTAAGTCACCATGACGGTAATACATCTTAGTTAGCCTCGTAAGCGGCTTTGAGTTTCTTCATAAACTCGGCACGAATCTTGGCCGCTTGCTTAGGAGTGTATGGAGCATCATCTGCACTCACTGTCGCTTTACCAATAACGAGACGTGTCTTGGTAACTTTAACAGTACGTGGCTTGGCCGTCTTTTTAGGTTTTGCAAAAGGATTTTCGTCTTTAATCAAACCAGTAAGCAAACCAGTGGCCTCAGGCGTATTGAACCGAGGATATGAAATAGCTAAGTTAGTGAGTACATACTTAGCGGCATCATTCTTAGTCATTGGGTTTGGTAAGATTGCCATACTAATGTCTGTATCACCAAGTTTAGCCAACTGTTGGGCACGGCTGATTTCGTTAGCAGTACGGAATTTTAAAACACCATTCATACGGCTAAAACCTGCAAACTGAACTGTACTCATATCAACTCCTATTTACTTAATATACTACTATTATACATTAAATGGATTTATTGGTCTACCATTTTTTGGGGGTGTTTTTGAGTGCGTTTATAGCGGGTTTTGAGCTCCACTCGCTTGGGTTTAAAAGGGGTGTCGCGAAAAAACAACACATTGTGAATACGTGTTTTTTGCGTATTTTGCTGATTCTTCATAATATAGCTATTATACAATATTATGATTTTTGAGTCAACTAGTGTAGTGTATCGTTATCTAGTTGTTCTGGATCGCGGATGCCAAACATCTTAAGAATTTTATATACATTCTTAGGTTGTTTAAAAGGTAATACATCCGGTAAGAATAACGACTTTAGTTCGCCGTCGGGACCAAGTATAAAACCATAATCTTCTGCACCAATATCTTGGTCGTCATATATGCCATCTTCTAATGCTAATTCTTCTGATAACTTACTCATGATAGCTCCAGTCGTTTAAGATATTTATCGGCTTGTTTTTTTAATTGTAACATAACTTTACGATCGTGTCTAAAATGTTTTTGATATAAACGCCAGGTTTTAGTTTGTTCCATTAATCGATCGTACACTACCATTTCGCTTGCAACATTAAATCCGTGTGCAAGTATTTCGTCTTCGCATCCTAGGTAGTCTTTCATTGACTCTTGATACCGAGTAAGTCTTGCAGTCTTATAGCCACGACCGTATCGGTATCCTCTTTGGCGGCAATAGTATTGATGAAGATATTCGTGAGTGACCACATCGGCAATATGAAATCCCATGTTGTCCCACCGGTGACGATCAATATGACATAGCCGTTCTTGGGCGGGATATACTAATGTGATGTATATGCTAGGGTCGCCTTGTTCGTCATCGTAAGGACGATATTCTCCTTTGATGGTCCAGGATCCCTTTTCAACATCATCGCTACGTTCAGTTATAAAACGTAAACCTGGATCACGAAACTGCATACGTATTAAATGTGTCAATCCCTCGGGCGTATACCTTTTGCCGCGGTGCCTAACAGCAATCGTGCGTAAACGCTCAAGGGATTCAAAGAACATTAGATTTTATTGTCTGCGTAGAATTGATGACCACCAATGCGAGCTACATAGTGTTTTTGTCTAGCCCACGATGGATGTATTGCTGTAGCATGGAAATATAATGCATCGCTGTATTTGGCTTGCCAGTTTACATAGTTTCCTTTAAGTAGGTCTTGAGCTACTCTCTGGCTTTCTTCCCATCGTTCATCGGAATCTTTGGGTTTACGTACAAACATGCATTTCCAACTGAATTGACATACTGAAACATTTTCAACTATCTTGGTAGTTTGCTTATGTTGTTCAGGACGACCAAACCAACCTGCCTGCACCATTTTAGTTGTAGTAACTTCGCGACTGCGTACTGTTTGTGTGCGCTGTTCTACTACCGAGCAAACTGTCTTACCAAAGCGACCATCACGGACGCGATTAATGGTAACCATGGCCACTGCCACTTTGCCTTCTTCTGGTTCATTGCCAGCTTCGTAGTAGATATTGTGTGCAAGGCAATCAACGTCCTTGCTTGATATGTTGATGTCTACTATGGGTGTCATAATAGCATCTACCAAATTGTCCAAGCGATCTTGTGCTTGTGTTTTGACTGTGTTAAAAAAACTTTGTTGCTGTACTTCTTCTGCATGACCGGGTGCCATTACGGTCAGGGCTAATATTGCTACGATTGTTTGAATAATCGTTCTCATAAAGTCCTCCTTTGGTTATACGCTTCGATACTTTGAAGCGTTAGATATTTAAACTCATATCTATAGAGTTATAATACTATATTAATCAAATAAAGTCAAGGTAAGTAACGTTTCTGAGCAGATCACCCCCATTAAAACCCTACTTATTCTGTGATAAGTACGTAGTTAATGGGATACCTTGAGTGTTTGCATTGGATAATGCCTGACGAGGGTTTGGATCGTTATTGGTAGTAGCTTGACTGTTTATCTGTTCGGCAATGACTGCTCTAATAGTGTCGCCATAAGAATCATTGGTAATCAAGTTGCCAATAATTTGATTAGCTCCGAGTCCAGATGTATCAGCTGAACCGTATCCGCCAATGCTTTGACCAAAACCTAATAAAGAATTGGATCCGTAACTTGTAAATCCTACACCGGCTCTGGCTAAGTTGGTGACTTCAAATGTCAATCTATTGAGCATGGTATAATATGCAGTCTGGCATAAGGTCTGTTGAGATGCTGGTATTGTTGCTAGAGCCGCATTAACTTTTGCTACGTTCGAAGTCACATACGTAGCATCAGGAGTACCATAGGTGATTATAATATTTCCACCCCCATCGGTTGTTGTTGTTGCTGTTGCATAATATTTTGTATATGTATCTAATACCGCTTGATCTAAGCCTTGCATGGCCGTAGAAACTGTACCTGCGACAGAAGAATAAGTTGAGTTGATTGTAGAAAGGCAGGTGTTATATGGTATACCGGCCACGGATCCTAAATAATCGGACATTACTGGATTCCCAAAAGGTCCAGAGCCTGTACCAAGTAAAGAACTTAATGTACTAGCTGTTCCTGGATTTAGCACCGCAGTATTTGCTGTTGTAGTAGTATGTGGCAATACCGGCACAGAAATAGATGCCAAGTAAGATGATACATCAGCCCAAGAATTAAACTGTTGTTGACCAATTCTACTGTTTAAATATGTACTAAAATCTTTAAAGGTCTTAACATTGTATTGATTCAACTGGTTAGCCGAGGTTACACCAACTACTTTGATAAAATCAAGATAATCGGCTAATGTTATTAAATTATTGTTTGTTGCGGTAAATCCGGTGGCAGAAATAATAGCGGCTAAATCGCTACCAGTGATTGTGGAATAAATGGCGGTAATGACATTAGGATTATTTCCTGTGGCTGTAGTAGTAACTGTAGTATTTGCCACCGTTGGTAAAGTGATTGGCCCTATCAATGATGTATATGATAAACTACTTGAGGTTGGATATGTTACGCTTCCTGTTAGCGGAGCCTGTGTAATATCATTTATGTTTAGCCCAACGGCTGTGAGTTTTTCTGCTAGGTTTCCGTATTTGCCAAGTCCCTGATTTAATAAGTTTTGTCCAAACACATAAGGATCAGCAATCAAGTTAATATTAGTTACATCATACATTGTTCCCCACCCGGTGACAATCGCACCTAGTAAGTTTGCTTCGCTACCAATGCCGCCAGTTAACAAATCAGTAATGCCAGTATAACCAATACCACTTTGCCCATAGGTTTTACCATTAAGCATACTCAAGGAGCCAATAGTGTCAAATGCTTGGCTAGCAGTACCAAGACACATAGAAAAGCCCGATGCAAATCCCGAGATACCGTTATTAAACGGATAGTTAACTTGTGCAGAAAGAACTGTACTAAAATGCGGAGTTGTTACACAGTTTGCTACGTTAGCAAAAGTAGTAGGGTCATATACACTACCTATAGTTTGATATAGTGTACCGCCTTGAGTTATCAGTGTGCCAACGGGTACAGTAAGTTTGGTAGTCCATGCAACTGATGCACTACTGGTTGGAGTAACATTAGGAGGGTATACATCAAATAACCACGAGTATCCAGGATTACCAGATCCAATGGTACCAAGTACTGGTAATATAGTAGCGGCTACAGTAGGATCTGCGTTGGCGTTTGTATAGACATTTGCATAAAGAGCTATACTAGGCTGTGATCGATATGTTGATATTTCCGCCAGTATAGTTGGATTAGGAGCCAGCCCGTGTCCATTGACAATGGTGGCTGTTGCATTTAGACTTGCGGCAGAGGCCATACGTTATCTACCAACCGTTATTGTAGGTACGCCAGGACCAGCTAACAGATGTGTACAAGTACAAACACTACCAATGGTTGCTACAGGTTTGCCATTGACAAGTACGCTCGATGATCCAGTTTGTATTGTAGCGTGGCCGCAGGTAGGATTATATCCTGGATTTATTTTTGGATTACTAGGATTGCCGTGTGCAACAATTGGGGTGCCAACGGTAGCTACTGGTAGTTTTTCTGGACCCGCAAGAACAGGACCTCCGGACCCAGCTGGATTATATAATACTACCATTTCAACAGGTAACGGACTATTACGATGCGATGGTACAACCGCCGGATCTAGATCGTCGCCTTCAACTGCTATAATACCTGGCATTTTAAGTGATTATTCCGCCTTTAGTGGCTGGCTGAATGCCTGTTGTAGTACGGATATAGTGATTTTCAATATCTGTAATAACAGGACCATGCATAATAACATGTTCAAAATTCAGCGTTACATTATTATTTATATCCGCAGAAATTAGGCTTTGCATGAGTCCTAATCCTTGTGGGCTAGGAATAACTGTACAAGGACGATTCACTCTAAAACCGTTTGGCAACAATTCTACTAATTTAGCAACAATTTCGTCGCCTGTTACAACCTTGAAGCATACAATGTCACCTTCTTGGTAACCTTTATTGATTAACATATTTTTCCTTAAGTTTTTATTTGATGTGGTAATGGTACGTCGGGTATTGCTGATATATCTACTGCTAATATTGCTTCCGGGCCGCTGGCAATAAACTTATAGTTATCGTACAGTTTGGGCCAGTTAGGATCTGCTGGATCGGGTAAGTTACAAAAACATCCGTTCCAACGTGGATCTACGTTAGAGTGGTCATAAGAATCTCTGTGTTCATCAACAAAGTAGTCTTCAAAATGTCTGCCGGCATCACGTATGTATTGCTCAACCTGATTATTTCTATCGGCTACTTTTTGATAAAACAGTTGAAGCATTTATACTAATGTGGACCAAAATTCCTCGCCTTGTTTCTTTAGGCCCTGGAATCCACCCTCTACTAATAATTTACCATCTTGATAGATCTGCGGAACAGTTCTGTGTCCTTCTGCTAGAACAAACTCACGTGCTTCAGCTACTTCATCTATCTTTACTTCTTCAAATTCAACGCCTTTTAATTTTAATAGACTCTTTGCTTGAACGCAAAAAGGGCAGTTGTTCTTTGAGTATACTGTGATCATTATAAACTAAATCCTTTGAATGTATTGTTATCAACGTCTTGTTTTGTACCACCAATGACGTAAGTGGTGATTTCTGTTTCTTGTGGAGCTACTTGTACTTCACTGCCAGCGATCCATTTAGCAGTCCAAGGCAATGGGTTACTCGACCCTGGTTTCATCCCACAGTCTAAACCTACTGCTGTCATACGCTTGCAAGTTAACCAATCAACATACTGACTTAACAATACTTCGTTAAGACCAATCATTGATCCGTCCTTGAACAAGTATTTGGCCCAGGCTTTTTCCTGTGCGGCAGCCGCTAAGAACATACGTTCGCACTCGGCCTTAGTTTCAACTTTTAATAATGCATAGTCCGGATCATCTGTAGGCAATATTTTAAGTAGTGTTTGTGTTGAGCCTAAATGAATATTTTCATCACGTGCGATTAGTTTAATAATCTTAGCATTGCCTTCCATCTTCTTAAGTTCAGCAAATGCCCATGAGCAAGCAAAACTAACATAAAAGCGAATACCTTCTAATGCATTTACTGAGTTCAATGCCAACCATAGTTTCTTTTTAAGCTGGTACATGTCTACAGTGATCTTTTTACCATTAACAGTATGTTCACCTAGACCTAGCATACGATACCAACCACTGTACTCGATTAGGTCATCGTAATACTTGCTGATGTCTGCGGCGCAGGCAACAATCTCGTCTAAGTCCATTAGTTCATCAAACACTTCGCTAGGATTACTGTAGACATTACGGATAATATGTGTGTAACTACGGCTATGAATAGTTTCGTTAAACGCCCAGGTTTCAATCCATGTTTCTAATTCAGGAATAGTTGCTAAAGGCAAGAACGCCAAGTTAGGACTACGACCTTGCACAGAATCTAATAGAATCTGACGTTTCAGATTACTGGTAAAGATATGCTTTTCAAAGTCCGTTAGCTCTTTAAAGTCTTTGGCATCACGTAAGACATCTACTTCCTCTGGACGCCAAAAGAATCCCAACTGCTTGTCTGTTAGTTTATCAAACTGACGATACTTCAATATGTCGTAACGCTGAATCGCAGGTGTTCCGTTGGTGTCTAGAAAAGCTAATGATTTGGTATGATCTGTTTTTTTAATATTAAATACGCTCATTGTTTTTTTCCTTTATATAATCATACAACTCGTTTGCTATTAAATCATGTGCTTGAACTGTTGGGTGAGCTGTTGCCCGATCCAACCATCCTGCATTTTGTAACTGTTTTACAGATTTACTGATATATTGTTTTTCCACTGGTCTCAACAAGTTCAGCCACGGAGTTTTACTTACCGTCGTTGCTATCTTGTTTTTTGTACACAGTAAACTCAGTAAATCATTATTATCCTCTGAACACTTATAGAAATCTGGTATATTGGAAATGCCTAACTCTTGGGCATTATATCCATGAAAGGCATTAACAAACAAATGATCAATACCTAGATTTTTTAAATATCCATTTAATGCAACAACATGAGTTCCTAGTTTTTTTAGTTCAGTGGCTTTATCCCAGTGATGATAAAAATAATAGTTAACCTCATCTGTTAAATTTTTACTTTTGAGTCTATTACCCAGTATGCAGGGCTCAACTTGATTGGTAACTGAACTATACATTTGCCAACGAAAAATACTAGTTATTCCCCATAATACAAAAATCTTAGAATAGTTATCATGGTTATTGTCAATAAATGAAATAACATTTGAAAACTGTTCTTCGTTGTTAGACCCTGACCGTGCAATAAAATGCAACTGATCTAATCCTAAACGACGCTGTACAATGCCAGCAAAACTATACTGTTCTATAAATGCTGGTTCTTCAACGTGATCTAAATCAAATGTTGTTGCCGCTGGATCAGTGTCGATAGCTCTTCCAGCTACCCAACTACATCCAGCGGCTATTAACAAACTAGTCTTCATATTAGATTACGCAACTATCACAATCTTCTTGATCATCTGATTCTTCACCCTGTGTCAACGAAGCTAACTTGTCAATGTCAATTTCTCCCTGCTGATCATTTGTGTTAAAATAATACAACTGCTTGGTACCATACTTGTAGCATAATAGTAAGTGCTGTAACATTGTGCTCATTGGAATCTTTTCATCATCGTAGAAGCGTGGGTTATAACTTGTATTGATACTGATACCTTGGTCGATATACTTTTGTAATACGGCACAAAGTTTTAGATAACCTTCTGGGCTTTGTTGATCCCATAGTAACTCGTATTTGTTTTTAAGGCGGCGGAACTCAGGAACTACTTGACGTAGCTGTCCATGTTTACTGCCTTTGATACTTACATAACTGCGTGGGGGCTCAATGCCGTTTGTTGCATTGCTAATCTGAGCACTTGTCTCTGCAGGCATTAAAGCCATTAGGGTAGCATTACGCTGACCAGTAGCTTTGATTTGTTCACGCAACTCTGCCCAAGGCATACGCTCTTGGTGTGGTACTAGTTCATCAATGTCCTTCTTACGTGTGTCAATAGGAAGACGACCATCTGCTGATTTTAAATCCTTCCATCGTGTGCAAGGACCTTGTTCTACTGCGAGATCTGCTGAAGCTTTTAATAAGTAATAGCTCCAAGCTTCAGCATACTCGTCTACTAGTGCTAATGCTTGTGGATCTGAATAACTTACATCATTCTTTGCTAGGAAATACGCAAAGTTAATAATACCCACGCCCAGTGGTCTAAATTCTTCTGTTGCTAATTCGGCTGCTCTTACAGGGTAATTCTGATAACTTAATAATGCGTCTAAACCACGAACTGCTAGGCGGCACATCTTTTCAAAGTCATGTGGGCTTTTTACATTGCCCCAATTAATCGCGCTTAAAGTACATAGTGCGATTCTACCATCCTTGTCGTTGACATCTTTCAATGGCACAGTGGGTAAGTCGATCTCGCAACACAGATTACTCATTTTAACAGGAGCAATCTCTTCTTTGAATGGACTATGTGTATTTGCATGGTCCACGTTCTGTAAATAAATCCGACCAGTGTCTTTGCGTTCGCTCATAAATGCGCTAAACAAGTCGCCGGCTTTTACTACCTTCTTGCGTAACTTAGTACTACGTTCTGCTCGTTCATACAACTCTTTGAACTTGTCCTGATCGTTGAAGAAAGCTTCATACATTTCAGGCAAGTCGTGGGGACTAAACAAGGTAATATCGCCACCTTGAATAAGTCTTTCGTACATTAATTTGTTAAATTGGACACCGTAATCCATGTGACGTATACGATTATCCTCTGTACCTTTATTGTTCTTTAGTACAAGAAGGTCTTCTACTTCTAAATGCCACAGTGGGTAGTATAAGGTCGCGGCGCCATTACGCACACCGCCTTGACTGCAACTGCGTGTGGCTGTTTGGAAATGCTTCCAGAAAGGTATTACACCTGTATGATATGCATCGCCGTTACGGATTGGACTACCAAGCGCACGGATGCGTCCGGCACCAATACCAATGCCGGCCTTTTGACTGACGTATTTGACAATACTACTACTAGTAGCATTAATACTGTCCAAACTATCATCGGTTTCAATAAGTACGCAACTCGAGAACTGCTTCTGAGGAGTGCGTACACCAGCCATAACAGGGGTAGGAAGACTAATGTCTCCCAAACTAATCGCATCATAATAATCCTTCACCCAGCGTAGACGTGTATCTGTAGGGTACGATTGAAATAGTGTTGCCGCAATTAGCATATAGGCCATTTGCGGAGTTTCGAATATTTCACCAGTGACACGATTCTGTACTAGGTACTTACCGCGCCATTGTTCCATAGCAACATAAGTAAAGTTCTCATCTCGATCATGATGAATATAGCTGTCTAATGTATTCCACTCATCTTCTGTGTAAGCATCGAGAAGACCGCGATCATAAAAGCCGCGATCTACATTGGTTTTAACTTGTTGCAATAATGACCACGGAGTGTAGTCATTGTAAATTTGTTTACGTAAATGATAGTTAATTAAACGACCAGCTACATATTGATAGTTTGGTGTTTCTTCGTTGATTAGATCTGCGGCACTTTTAATAAGTGTTTCTTGAATATCCGCTGTTTTAATCCCGTTATAAAACTGTATGTGTGATTTGATTTCTACTTCGCTTGCACTAACACCTGTAATACCTTGTGTAGCCCAAAATACTACTTTGTGTAACTTTTCTAAATCGAGGTCTTCAGTGTGACCTTCTCTTTTTGTAACTTTTATTGATGTCATTGATTTCTCTTAATAGTTTTCTAATTGCAAATCTACTTCACTGTACCGCTGTTTTAATTTTAATGTTTTATCGATCTGTTTGGTATTTACTAACTCGCCGTCAATCATATTAAGTATATATTTTCCCTGATTAACCCAAGCTAAATTAAAAACATGTCGATTTTTAGGATCTTCATATTGTCGTAGCTCGATTTCTAAATCTTTTCTGTGCCCAGTTAATGTTATAGTATAGACTATTCCAAGACATTTTGCAACATCACAGTAGCTATTTTCCATAATTAATGTCCACGGATCTGGCCATTCATTAGGAAGATCTGGATCTAGGTTGTAAGGCGTAAAAGGAGCCCTTGCCCAATACTCTGCAGTTTGAGCCAGTGCCTGGTCTAAAGGTAGTAAATCTAATGACGCTCGAAATTCACGCCAGGACCTCAGACGGTCCTCTGGCTTTTGTTGAAACATGTTGTACTTATATAAATTGTGTGTGGTTGTATTTAATACTGTAGCCAGTTGATGCAACATTGCAAGTTAAATAACCTGCGGCATTAGCAAACAAGTTAGCCGACAATGCTGTTGTTGGCTCAGCATACTCATCATCAAACTTAGTTACACCATTACTGTTGTTGTACTTTAGTTCGCCAATGCGATAGTTTGCCCCATTGGTGATTTGATATTTAACTACACCGGCGCCAGCAGTTAATGTACTGATGGTTGTAGTTCCTGATGGTAATGTTACATTGGTAGTATCAAAGTAGTTTGTTCTAGCTACTAGTCCAGTTACAGCAGGATCAACATATATTGATTTGACTGCGGCTCCAGAGAAGAAACTGTAGTTAAGTTTAATATACGAGCTTGCACCTGTTATGCTTAGACCGTAGTTACCGCCAATAAACTTTACATTATCAAATGTAACATCGGTGGCTGTGTTGATTAATACCGTAGGTGCAGTGGTGCTGGCAGTTTGTGCAGATAAATCTCTAATAGAGATAACACTAGGTAGTGTTGCACCATTGGTTCCAATATTTGTACCAGACTGAAATAAACTATCAACAATAGAAAATACTGTGCCAGCAGTGGCTTGTATAACTGTATTATTTTTGCCATCGCCTACTAGTGTAACATTAGGCGGGATTAAAATTGGACTTGAAATTATGTATGTACCGGCTGGTATTTTAATAGTACGTTGAACATTACGATGGGTGCCATTCAGACTACTAACATAAATTTGTTGTATGGCACGATTGAGAGCTAGTGTATCATCTGTTACGCCATCGCCCTTGGTGCCAAAGTCACGTACACTAACATTATCATCTAGTACGCTTTGTAAACTACGAGTTACTGGCGCTAAAATTGTTGCGCCAGTTTGACTAGTATAACCTGCATCTGTACCGGCAAATGTATAGCTGGAAATAAATCCTAAGAAATTGCTATGCTCAGTTAAAATCTCAGTATAACCTACTGTAGGTGCACCTTCGCTTAATGTACCATTACCAATGAATAATCTACGTGTGTCTAAACTCCAGCCCATCTCTGCAGATGCAAGCTGTGGTAGATCTTGTTGTAAGCCTCTACGAAGCTGAATTTGACTAATTTGAACAATCGCCATATTATACTAACCCTGAAATATAATGTATTTATGCAGTTAGGTAGTACAACTCTACACGTTTGTTCCATTCATTGCAGTAATGCTGAAACTCGTCGCCTTCGAGAACAAACTCGAGGTATTTGGGGGTGTCAAAAACGCCCGGACTGAGCTCTTTAGGCTGGCAACACATAAGTATTACACCCTTTTTGATGTCAGTTCCGTGCATATTATTGTGTGCCTGTGCATAGGCCGCCAACTGTATAAAATAATCAGTAATATATTCGCGACGTTTAACTTTATTACTTTGTTTGTAATCCATGATAGCTGGCTCACCATCGTGTACACCCACAGAGTCTGTGGTCCCGGCATATAACCCACTATAATAAACTGGGACTTCAACTCCCCATACTTCATTGATTTTAACAAAACCTTCCAGTATAACTTGCGCGGCCATAAACCAACTTGGCTGTGCAAACGGATTACCCGGTAACTCTTTCATTTCTCCAGTTTTAACATAGTGCTCCAGGTAGCTGTGCATACGTGTTCCGCGGTTGGCAGCTTCTGTAGTAATCTGCTGAGCACGTTCTGTACCTACAGATTTTTTCCAACGATCTAATGCTTCTCGCGACTCTTTAGATTTAGTCTTATCCAGGATTGTTGTAACACTAGGAACCTTACTTCCGTCGGGTAAACAATAATGTCTTTTTCCGTTGATTGTTTCTCTGTCGCAGGGTGTGTAATCGTATTTTTGTATAATCATATTCTAAAGGATTCGCCGCATCCGCAACGATCCTTTTCGTTAGGGTTGTTGAATTCAAAGCCTTCATTTAGGCCTTGTCGCACATAATCTATTTCTATTCCATCTACTATAGGTAAATCTTTGTTGTCTACTATGACGCTAAATCCAATATAGGGAAAACTTGTAGAACCTTCCCACGGCGCATCGACGTATTCTAATACATAAGCAAGACCAGAACATCCAGTGGTTCTTACGCCCACACGAATGCCAATGCCCTTGCCGCGGTTGGCTAAGTTAGCCAGGATCTTTTTACTTGCTGTGCTTGTTACGGTAATCATTTATAGCCGCTTTGATTGCATCTTCGGCCAAGATGCTACAGTGGATTTTGACTGGCGGAAGTGCGAGTTCTTCCGCAATCTGAGAATTTTTAATTTCCATTGCGGCATCAAGAGTTTTACCTTTAACCCATTCTGTGACCAAACTGCTTGACGCAATCGCTGAACCGCACCCGTAGGTTTTGAACTTAGCGTCTTGAATAATCCCATCTTTAACCTTTATTTGAAGTTTCATTACATCACCGCAGGCAGGTGCTCCTACCATGCCAGTACCGACAGTATCGTCTATTTCCATTTTACCCACATTACGTGGATTTTCGTAGTGATCTATTACTTTATCTGAGTATGCCATATATTATTTTTTACAAGTAGATTCTGTTGGACCACAGTTTTTCTTAGTGTCTGTGTTAGTATTTGTAGAATTGCCAGTTGATTGTTTTTGTGTTGTTTGATTAGTAGTTGGTGCAGTCACAGGTTTAGGTGCTGGCTGTGGGTTGATAGTTTGTTGAAACACAGGACTGTTTGCAGGTGGCTTAGGAGGTTGCGGTGCTGGATGAGATGGTGCCGTAGATTTTGTTGTATTAAATAGTTGTGCCAGACCGGCGGCTTGTGCTAAAGACACCAATACTAAAGATACTAAAGTTAACGCTATTTTTTTCATTATGACCATTCTTACGCTATTGTAGCGTGTTAATCACAGAATGTCAATGGTATTGGTTAGGTGGTAGCCGCTCGTTTAGCCATTTGGCTAACAACTTTAGCAGGATCTGTTGAGTTGCCACCATTGCCTCCGCCACTTGCATCTACTGTGGATTGTACTTGAGTTTCTGGTGTCACAAAGTAAATATAATTTACACCAGTTTTTTCATCTGGTTCAATTTTTTCTACTACATCTTTAAAATGTCCAGATTTGATTGCATCATTTAAATCTGTCCAACGAAAAGAATTATCGCCACGCTCAGAATTGACCATGGCAACTATCTTATGTGTTTCTTCTCTTGGGATAGCGTGTTGAAATGCTAGTTGACTTTGTACTGTTACAAGAGCATTCATAATGTCGTTGTAACCGTGAGCATCAGCCTTATCGTTATGATTAACTTCAGGCTGATCTAAATCCTCAACTATGATTTCAGTGATACGCATATTAACGACGTTCGCGGCCTAGTTCTTCTTCGCCACCAACTGCGGCATCAGTTGCATCAAATCCATCTTCTGGAGGAGCACCCAAGTCGCTGTCTAAATCGCTTTCAGGAGCGGCGCCTAAATCTGCACCAGGTTCTTCAACATTGCCGCCCATATCCATTGCGGTGTTACCGAGTTGTTCGCCGCTTAGTACACGAACTGCTGTATCGCTAGTTTCACGTGCTGTGCTTAATGCTGTGTATAGTTCTGTTAATGTTGGGCTAATAGAGCCTTTGAATGCTTCGGCTTGTTCGCTACCAATTTGATCACGGATAGTATCAATAAGTGCAGGAACTTGTTCGTTCTGTACCTTAGAGATTTTCTCTAACATATCTTGAATACTGTCAACGATATCTTTAGCGGCTAAAACAGCTTCGCTACGACCCATTTCAGATTCAAACAAACCTTGCTCGGAACCCATCCATTTGTCTAGGCCTTCTTTAACAAGCATAAGTTCCATATACTTGCTGTTCTTTTCAGCGGTGTGTGCGCCAAAAGATTTTTTAATTTCTTGGATGTTTTCACCAAGGGCTTTGCTTAGGCGTTGTGCTTTAGCATAAGTCAAGTTATCATAATCGATCTGAAAACCAAAGCGGCTCTCAACGATTTTGTTAATCTTTTGTGGTGTTACTTCGGTACGCATTTCAGAAAGTCTCATGATTGTTTATTCCCATATCTTGTAGTATTTAGCAGTTTTATGTATTTTTGATATTTTATCTCGGGCAAGATTTAGCCTAGTTTCGGCTATTTCCAACCTAGGCATCCTAGTATCAACAGTTACATAATCACCGCGCTCTCGTGCTTTTTGTATAATATTACGCAACGCAAGCATGTCTGTATAACACTTATTTATTTCCCGATCGCAAGCAAGTATATCATCGGCTGTCCAAAACTTCTTTTTAATAGTGTAGATTGTATAAAGTATAGCACTAATTTTAGTTTCAAATCGATGTACAAACTCCTGGTTAGCGTCCAGTACATCGCAAGTTTTATTAGGATTAATAGTTAAATGATAAAGCCCAATACGATAACCATTTTTTACAGGTATACATACAGGGCTAGAATGTTCAGTTTGAAGTTTACCTAACTCTCGATTAGTCCACTGTTTAATGTAGTCTGTTGCGGCGTTAGATACTGCTCGGATTTCTTTATTTGCTGGTTTAGCGGATTTTTTTTGTATATGTGATTTGACCATTGTCATTACGACGCAACAGGATATCCTGTGTCGTTAGTTGATTTGCAATTACTTGCTCTCGTTCATCGAGTTTGTGTTTTGGAATACTTGGTTCATGTTGAAAACGACCAAGTAAATCTGCTTGTTCATTGGTTATAGCGACTTGTACTTTGTTGAGTAATTCTACTATTTTCATTTTAAACCATGTAGTACAACGCCAATCAATCCTGTTAATAGTGCTACAAATATAGCAGTACCAATTGTGATTAATGTTTTGTTACTTTCGCCGCCTACTCGTCCTAGGCTGTCTTTGATGTCAACAATATGACCTTCTAGCTTATCCATTCGACCATCTAGATTGTTTAGTTTAGTTTCCAAGTTAGAATATCTTTCCGCACATAGCTCAACGTGCGCCTCAAGACTCTTCTTTTCAATATCGGTGGTGGACATCTATATGTTCGCTTTCAAAATAGCGATGCATTGTTTCTTGAGCCTGTATGTGCCTTGATAGTGAGCCTTAATGGTGCCTTGTAGCATCTAGTACTATTTAGCTTGGTTTAATCTCTTTGAAATAAACGTTTTTAATGGTGCCGTATGGATAGAAAATGGGCAACATAAAACGAGCAGTTTCTTCTAATCCTGTTACTACAGGTACTTGTTCAAAGTCTTGCATTAACCCACCAAGCGGTTTATCAGTGTCGTATACCCCAGAGCTTTCTACAGTCCATTGCCACATCCAGACTCGTTGTATACCTTCGTAAAAGTCACCAAATTCATATCGGTCAAGATTCATATGAATAGATATAGGCAGTTGTATATTCTGCGGTTGTGTACGCAATCCCATACACTGAATAACTGTTTCCCAGTTACGTTGTTGATTGCGATCTTTAGCATCATTATCAGCACTACGAATCACACCAGTGGCTGTGATATCTACTAGACTAAAACCTTGATAATGGTGTATATTACTTGACATGATATACGTATTTAGCGGCCACAAAAAAAGCGCCTATTAAAGACGCTCTTCTTGTTTTTAGTAAAACTATTAAGCTAGTTTGAAACCAGCGGAAGTAACAGTTAAACCAACGCTTGAACCACTGTAAGTACCACCATAGATATTTGCAGAAATACCGATGTTACCTAATGTGTTTAAACGTGTTTGTAATGCTGTAGCGATTGTGCTTGGAGTGATAGTCTGAGCACCTTGACCGCTGTTAGAACCAGCACCGGAAGCTTCTAAAAGAACGCTCATTTGGTTACCAGCTTCAACTTGATACATTGTAACTGTACCGTCGATTGTTAAGTTGCGTAGGATTGTCTCAACTGCACCACCAGTAGCCATTTCAGCTGCCGAGAAGTTTGTAACACCAGAAACGATTTTCAATGCGATTGGGTTCTTTGTTAAACCTGTTGCAATAATAGTACCTGTTGTACCTGCTGTGTTGTCTACGTTGTTTACTTCTAACGCATCACCAGCGTAACGTGTTTGGATTGCCATTTTTAAATCTCCTTAATTTATTGTGCGTTTCCGCATACATTTATTTATACAAAATATAAAAAAACGGTATTTTAGCTATTCTTCTTTAGCAAATAGTGCGGCACTAAATGTCCCACGATTTACTAGTTTTACTAGGCCTGTTGGTGTATTAAATACAAATCCTTCGCCTGCGGGTTTGCCGTTGACTGACTGTTCTATGCCTTGTACTTGCTGTTCTAACTGATCGGCTAGATTAGCCTTAAGAGCATATAAACTATTCCATATAGCAAATAAGGCTTTTAATCCGTTTCCTTCGCGTACTAGATATCCGTCTTGCCCATCAGTGCCCACTAGGAAGTTGAACTGTTTAGCACTGACATTATGTTGTAGCCAAGGACCTAGATCTTCTGCAGTTTGTCCTGTGATTTTTTTATTACAATATTTTTGTAGTGCTTGACGTACTACTCCAGGAAGTTCTGCTAGGAAACTTTCCGCTAGTTGTCCATACTGAGTAACTGCTCGGCTTGCGGCTTTAGTTAACTGTACAGGATCATTTAAACGAAACTTAATACCAGCATTAGGAGTTAATATAACTACAGAGCCATTCATTACAAGGCCTTTTCCGTTCCACTGTTGCGGAGCGGCATTGTCGCTGGCAAAATATTGGTGTACTACTATACCACCAACACTACGTCCAATAAGTTTACCTAATTCTGTATTAGCTGGAACACGGTAATCAACTACGTTTGGTTTAAACTCATATACGCCATCTTGCACCGGTAGTTGATCTGACCATAGTAAGTCGCCCCAGAAGAAACCGGGACTAGAGCCTACTGCGGCTTCTAGGCCCTTCCAGATGTTTGCTAGTTTAGCATATAGATCTGGACGTAGTTTGCCTGATGCTTTTTTACTGTCGTACTCTTGCCATTTGGCAGGACTGTCAGCAAAGAACTTGGCATCAAACATATACTTGTCTTGTACAGTAAAACGACCATCACGCACACGACCGAAGATTAGTGCAGGAAAGCCATCCCACTTGATAGTTACACTACCGGGATTCTTAATAACGTATTGCAAACTTTGTAGAGCTTGTGTTGCCGCTTGTGCGCCATCAAAGATACTGTCCTCTGGATGAGGCTGAGCACCAGCACGTGCTTCTACTAGAATGTTATCAATAAAATCTAATTTCATACTATATGACCCAACTTACGGAACCAAGCGGCTGTGCCAGGTGCAATGTCCTCGGGTAGGGTCAGTAAACCTTTAGCTTGATCCTGGCGTGCCTGAGCTAGTTTAGCTTCTCTATCTGGATCGTTTTGTAGTGCGGCCATTACTGTGGCAACAGAGTTTAAGTCTGCGGCATGTGCGCCCGGGTTTAATAATAGTTTTGCAGCCGCTTCGCGATTGTCTGCAACCACTGAGTTGTCATCACGGCGCATAACTGTACCGCCAAATGCATCTACCTTGACGCCTAATGCTTTGCCAATACTGTTTAATAAAATGAATAGTTGATTTGCTTTAAACTTAGGATCATCGTACATGCCACGTGGGCCATGTTGATGCCAGTCCGCAACACTCTTAGCGTTGGGAATAATCATTACGTCAACTTGAGCATGCAGAGTTTTGCCATCTGCGCCTTTGTAAGGAACATCAACGTGAACGTTACGTCCCATTACTTTGACAGCGTAACCTTTTGCTTGGAAGTATTGTGCTAGTGCTTGCTTGGCCTGTTTCTCATCTTCAACACCAAAGTTTTTAACAGTGGCGGCTTGATCTAAGAATAAATCAATATCACCGGATTGTACTTTGTAACCTGCCGAGCCAATGTCTGAGATTACTTTCTTTTGTAGTCCGCTTGGTAGTTCGCGACGGATAGTATCTACTACTGCGGCAACATTTTCTTTTGCCACATCACTAGTATTGTCGAATACATTACCGCCTTCGTATAGATACATTATCGTTTACCACGTTGTTTTCTTACAGCCGATAACATAGCTTTTCGATCTAATACAAACTTATTACCGATCTCGGGATCCTGTACAACTGGGTAGCGTTTTCCTGTAGGAACTAACTTTTCTAAAGTTTGTATTTCTTCGGGTTTAGTAACAGGATGAGTTACATCAAACTCATTTAAGCGACCAAGTTTAATATACCACTTATTTTTATAACTTTTAAAATACTCTTGTCCGCCTGGTCCTTTGACCAATATTACCTGACCTTCTAGTGGTGAAATAGGCGCATCCGAGGATGCTGTGCTAGGTAGATCTGTATTTTGTGTATTTGCCTGTGTTCTGGCTTTTTCGGCTTGTTTTTTATACTGATTATATTGGACAGCCCGATAGTTTTCTTCTCCGCCAAGATATCTAGCTATTTCTTTAGCCGCCCCGCCAAACGAACCACCACCCCAGATTTCATTAATCTTCACTTTTCATTCTCCGTACACCACGCTTGAATTTCTCTGGCTCTTGGGTGCGGATTGAATTGATCAATCTACGTTCCAGCTCTCCTGCTTGCTCGGCATCGTAGTTTTCACGGATATAGTTGATTAGATTGATAGCACCCTGAATAACATGGGTGGCACGGCTTTCCACAAGATTCTCACGATCTTTGTGTACTAGCAACGTGTCTAGTTCGTCTAAAATACTACGTGCTCGCTTTTGCAAGATATACTCCAGTTTATGTTATATTTATGGAAGTGTTATTCAGA
>Ga0164296_1002313_pt1 | contig 19171 bp, 11 predicted proteins | sample GEODES057metaG_FD_113533 | JGI IMG/M metagenome (GOLD analysis project Ga0164296, IMG submission 113533) | Dystrophic lake water microbial communities from Trout Bog Lake, Wisconsin, USA - GEODES057 metaG | ecosystem: Environmental > Aquatic > Freshwater > Lake | place: USA: Trout Bog Lake...
ATTATTATAGCCACTAACACCCAAATTACCTACCATAAATATTTGATTTCCTACATTTAATGTGTCTGATATAGTACACGCCGGATTATTTTGAGAATTTTGAAATGTGCTTGTTCCAAATACATTTAATGTATAAGCAGGATTAGTAGTTCCAACGCCAAGATTACCATTTATAATCACTTTTTCTGTCGCTGTTCCCAATACTATCTGATTACTCCCTGTTGGCATTGCGTTATATCCTATTGCAGTCGATTGATTAAAGGTTCCCGAACCATTAAAAGAATTTCCTCCTATAGCTGTGCAATTATTTACACTTAATAGAACATTCCCCATAGCATTACTTCCAATAGCCACATTATTACCACCTATTGTTATATTACCTAATGCTTGGTATCCAACAGCAACATTATTACCTCCTGTAGTTATGTTTCCTAATGCTTTATTACCAACAGCCACATTAAAAGAAGCCGGAGTGGTTGTCGATATAGTTTTCGACGGATTTCCTACAAAAATATTGTTTAATCCATATGCTTGACCAGACGTAGAATAAGTTCCTTCACCAATAATAAAATCCGAAGAATTCAATGGATTAGAACTATTACTGACAGCCAATATAGAAGTTGATTTGATACCATTTGCTAGAATGGTTCCTGTTGCATTCAAATTTCCATTTATATCCAATGTATATTGTGGGTTTTGTTGCCCAATACCGACATTACCTCCAATATAATAAATATTTCCGAGTGAAGTCGTCCATTGGGATGATACTATAGCTGTTCCGTTTAGATAGACGTTTCCGGATCCTACAACATATACATTACCACCAACATATATATTACCAGCCACTCCAACTCCACCAGCAACCTGTAAGGATCCACTCGTAGTGTTTGTTGAAGGGACAATCGAAGAAAGAGTTAAATTACCTCCTGTAGTTGTTCCTACAAGGGCTGGTGTAATGATTGTTTTATTTGATAATGTATCTGTAGTAGTCCTTCCTACTAGAGTATCCGTAGAGGTAGGCAATGTTAGAGTTCCTGTATTTGTAATGGCAGAAATAACAGGATTGGCACTGAAGGTTTTTACTCCAGTAATAGTCTTAGAAGCATTCAATAAATCTACATTAGTAGAAAGAGCACTATCGGATATAGAACCCGTTGGTAAAGAAACCGTTCCAGTAACTGACAAGTTACCACCAACATATATATTACCACCCACTCCAACTCCACCAGCAACCTGTAAGGACCCACTCGTAGTGCTTGTTGAAGGGACAATAGAAGAAAGAGTTAAATTACCTCCTGTAGTTGTTCCTACAAGGGCTGGTGTAATGATGGTTTTATTTGATAATGTTGTAGGAAGAGAAGCATCTGATATAGAACCCGTTGGTAATGATACTGAATTAGTTACTTGAAGGTTATTTGTCCGAATTCCTGTATTTGCCACATCCAAACTATATGCTGGTGTTTGGGTTCCTATACCAACATTACCGGAAGAAGCAATACGTAAGGCTTCTACCGGTGGATTGGATACATTCGGCGCAACTTTAAATGTTAATCCGGTACCTGGGGTTAATGTATCTACAACAGCACTAATACGAGCATCGGCACTATCTACACCACTACCAGAATACAAACCTTGATTTAATGTAGTATAAGTCGTATTTGCAACTGCGAAAGCGATCGATGCAGAATTATTTAAACTTGCCGTATTACAACTATTAGAAATGGTTAATGTGCCTCCTAAAGATGTGTTATTCGCTGAATCTACAACTACATTTCCATATGATGGATAACTCATTTATATATATATATATAAATGATTATTTATGATTTCACTTTTATACCAATAAATCGGCGATTTATACCAGTGAAGATTTTTACCAGTGCAAAGGTGTGAAAAGAAAATGCCTATGCTATTCGAGTAAATTGAAGATAACTATTAGGAAATCCAAGTGGAGATGTAAGATTAAATGCATTAGTCGCATTGTTATTCACACTCATAGATATATTTATTGAAGATGCTGTTGAAATAGAATGTATAACACTATGACTTATACTACAAGCTGCACCGGAACCGCCACAAGATATAGATGAATTTCCTATAACGGTGTTAGAACCTAATATTATTCGAGCACTTAGATATCCATTCGCTGCTCCTGTGCCAATAACATTATATGAAATCATCCATACACCTGCAGGTATAGTTGGAGGAGAAGAAGGTGAAAACATATTTCCTACTGTTGAATTTGCTGCTACAGTATTAACATTGAAACTATATCTAAGAATACCACCTATCTGTGTGGGTAAATAATTGGGGACAGTTGAATAATAATATCCAAATCCTTGAGCTGTATTGATATTTCCATTGAAAGATACATCTTGAATAAAGTTAGAGAACCCAGTAACTAAAACATTTCCAAAAATATTGATAGACCCAGGAATAATAACGGTTTCCGCAGCAGTTCCCAAAACCACTTGATTATTTGCAGTAGGTTGGGCGTTATATCCAACCGCTGTCGAATTATTATAGGGTGTATTAGAATATGCATTATAACCAACCGCTGTATTATACGAATTTGCAGTTATATTTGTTAGTGTATTAGACCCTACACATGTATTATATAGTCCTGTCGTAATAATCGGAAGAGCATTCGTTCCAAAAGCAGTATTATTTACTCCAGTTGTTATAGAGTTTAATACATTTCCAACACCTACATTGTTTGTACTTGTTTGTAAATTAATAACACCATTTGTATTAACAATACGAATATTACCAGCTATATCTAAAGGATAAAGTGGGTTTTGTGTTCCTATACCGACGTTTCCATTTGAATAATATATGTTATTAGGATTATTTATAGAAGAAGACCACGTATTTGTTAGAGGAGCATTTCCACCAATTACTTGTATATCTACCCAAGGAGTTGTATTTCCATATCCTATAGTAGTAAGATTATTTTGAGAAACAATAACTAAAGAAGCAGTCGATGCAGTAGTCGCTTGATAAATAATTTCGCAAGTTCCATAATTTGTTGAAATAGACCCTGTTAGATTATTCGCATTATAGGTTGAAGAAGAACCTTGTAATACACCATTAATATACCATTGAAGTGTTGCATAACCACCCGGAGAAGAATAAACCAGTGATCCTGGACAACCTCTTAAACGATATGTTCTTCCTGCTGTTAATGAAAACACTCCTGCGTTATAAGTAATGTCAGTTCCAACATTTATTTCTGTAGTTATAAATGTAATAGCTTGGTTAGTAGTATTATTATAAGTCTGGGTAGAGGAACCATTTGTCGCTTTATAGTAGCTTGCAAAAACCCCCATTCCAGGGGCTCCAGTAGGACCAGTTGCGCCAGTTATTCCAGTAGGACCAGTTGTTCCAGTAGCACCGGTTATTCCTGTAGGACCGGTTGCGCCGGTTGTTCCAGTTATTCCAGTAGGACCTGTCGTTCCTGTCGTTCCTGTAAAACCAGTAGAACCAGTAGGGCCGGTTGTTCCAGTAGGGCCAGTTGTTCCAGTAGGGCCAGTTGTTCCAGTAGGACCGGTTGCGCCGGTTGTTCCAGTTATTCCAGTAGGACCGGTTGTTCCAGTCGAACCAATCATTCCAGTAGGACCAGTTGTTCCAGTAGAACCAGTTGTTCCAGTAGGACCAATCATTCCAGTTGAACCAGTTGCTCCAGTCGAACCAACCATTCCAGTAGGGCCAGTTGTTCCAGTAGGACCAATCATTCCAGTTGAACCAGTTGCTCCAGTCGAACCAATCATTCCAGTAGGGCCAGTTGTTCCTGTAGAACCTGTTTTTCCAGTATAACCTGTAAATCCTGTTCCAGGAGGACCAGTTGCACCAGTTGCTCCAATCGCACCAGTTGCACCAGTTGCACCAGTAAAACCTGTTCCAGGAGGACCAGTTGCACCGGTTGCTCCAGTTGCTCCAGTTGCACCAATTGCACCAGTTGCTCCAGTTGCTCCAGTTGCACCAATTGCTCCAGTTGTACCTGTTGCTCCAGTTGCACCGGTAGAGCCGATTGTTCCAGTTGCTCCAGTTGCACCAAATGCTCCAGTTGCACCTGTTGCTCCAGTTGCACCAAATGCTCCAGTTGCACCAGTTGCTCCAGTTGCACCAATCATTCCGGTAGCACCTGTTGATCCAGTTGCACCAGTTACACCTATTGCTCCAGTTGCACCGGTTGCTCCAGTTGCACCAATCATTCCAGTAGGTCCAGTTGTTCCAGTAGAGCCGGTTATTCCTGTAAAACCTGTTCCAGGCGGGCCAGTAGGACCAGTTGTTCCTGTAGCCCCTGTAGTTCCTGTAGTCCCTGTTGAACCAATTGTTCCTGTAGGACCAGTTGTTCCTGTTGTGCCGGTAGTTCCAGTAGGGCCAGTAGTTCCAGTAGGGCCAGTTGTGCCAGTTTGACCGGTTATTCCTGTTGCTCCTGTAGGACCTGTTATTCCAGTCGGTCCGGTTGTTCCAGTAGGACCTGTTATTCCAGTCGGTCCGGTTGTTCCAGTAGGACCTGTTATTCCTGTTGCTCCTGTCGACCCTGTAGGACCGGTAGGGCCGGTTATTCCTGTAGGACCTGTTATTCCAGTAGGGCCTGTTATTCCTGTCGGGCCAGTTATTCCAGTAGGACCTGTTGTCCCTGTCGGACCTGTTGTTCCTGTTGCACCTGTAGTTCCGATTGAACCGGTTGGTCCTGTTGCACCTGTAGGACCTGTTGCTCCTGTTGCTCCTGTAGGACCTGTTGCTCCTGTTGCTCCTGTAGGACCTATTGAACCGGTTGGTCCTGTTGCTCCTGTAGGACCTGTTGTTCCTGTAAAACCTGTTCCAGGTGGACCGGTAGGGCCGGTTATTCCTGTAGGACCTGTTGCTCCTGTTGCTCCTGTAGGACCTGTTGCTCCTGTTGCTCCTGTAGGACCTGTTGCTCCTGTAAAACCTGTTCCAGGTGGACCGGTAGGGCCGGTTATTCCTGTAAAACCCGTAGGACCAGTTATTCCGGTAGAACCAGTCTGTCCCGTAGGTGTTTGTGGTAAATAACCAATAGATATTAAATCAATTAAATCAGTAGAAAGACTTCTATACTGTAGCATGAACATCGTATAAAACGTATTTGAATTTGGGGAATTATATATTACAAGTAATGTTCCATTTTTGTAATAGGAAACATTGTATGAAGTAACTAATACTGAGAAGATATCATTTGCCAAAAATGTTCCTGTAAAATTTTGTGTACTTCCATTAAAGTAAATAGTAATGTTTCCGGAATCAAAACTATACCCATGATAAGGTGTTCCACTATATTTACTAAGAGAAAATCCAGCATATTTAGTACCAATTGTTGTTGTTGTTGCTATATTTGTAATACGAAATGTCATAAAACAATTGTTTGTAAATTGTTCTGTGGTTGATGCGTATAAATTAGAACCAGCACTACCTCCAACATTTGTTCTGAATATAGAGTTAGATTGTAATATGAATAACAAGGCCGAACTGACAGTTAATGAAAATAAAGCTGGACCATTTATACCAGTTGCTCCTGTAGGCCCTATTGAACCGGTTGCTCCAGTTGCTCCTGTAGGACCCATTGAACCGGTTGTTCCTGTAGGACCTATTACTCCTGTTGAACCAGTTGCTCCTGTAGGACCCATTGAACCGGTTGAACCAGTTGTTCCAGTAGGGCCAGTATAACCAGTAGGACCAGTATAGCCAGTAGGACCAGTTGTTCCAGTAGGGCCAGTTATTCCGGTAGGACCAGTTGTGCCAGTTGTTCCAGTAGGACCAGTTGTGCCAGTAGGACCAGTTGTTCCAGTAGAACCAGTTGTTCCAGTAGGACCAGTTGTTCCAGTAGAACCAGTTATTCCGGTAGGACCAGTTGTGCCAGTAGGACCAGTTGTGCCAGTAGGACCAGTTGTTCCAGTAGAACCAGTTGTTCCAGTAGGACCAGTTGTTCCAGTAGAACCAGTTATTCCGGTAGGACCAGTTGTGCCAGTTGTGCCAGTAGGACCAGTTGCCCCAGTAGGACCAGTAGTTCCAGTAGGACCAGTTGTTCCAGTAGAACCAGTTGTTCCAGTAGGACCAGTTGTTCCAGTAGAACCAGTTATTCCGGTAGGACCAGTTGTGCCAGTTGTTCCAGTAGGACCAGTTGTGCCAGTAGGACCAGTTGTGCCAGTAGGACCAGTTGTTCCAGTAGGGCCAGTATAACCAGTAGGACCAGTATAACCAGTAGGACCAGTTGCCCCAGTAGGACCAGTTGTTCCAGTAGGACCAGTTGTTCCGGTAGGGCCAATAGAACCAGTAGGACCGGTTGTTCCAGTTATTCCGGTAGGACCAATTGTCCCGGTAGGGCCAGTATAACCAGTAGGACCAGTTCTTCCCGTCGGGCCTGTATTGCCAGTTGTTCCAGTTGGACCTGTATAACCGGTAGCACCCATATAACCAGTAGGACCAGTAGGACCAGTTGAACCAGTTCCACCTATACTACTTATTAAATATGTAACAGAAATCAAATCAATCGTAATTTGCTGTGGTGTAGTTACAGGAAAAAGAAACCAAGGTTTTACAATATTATTAAATCCATTATACGTATAAGTTTTTAATAAACCACCATTTTGAATATATTGTGACGCTAATGGACCGACTACAATAGTAAATACATCTCCTAATGAATACGCCACACCAGATGCAAGTTGTGTTGCTCCAAAATAATAACTGAAAGTGTAATAAGGAGCTAATCCAGCATTATAATTAAATTCAAAATATTGATAAGCAGTAATAGTAGGATTTGGATTACCAGGAGTCGGTAAAGAACCAACATCATAAAATCCTACACGGACGGTTACTATAGGCAATGTCATCATACGAAAGGATAATCCAAAGTTTTGAGAATAATTTTCATATGTATATGCAAAAACTGCATTAGTAGAACCTCCTTGATAAAAAACTACATTTGATTTTGGGACTTGAACAAATGACGAATTCGTTATAAGTGTAAAAAGTGCTGGTCCCTGAGAACCAGTTGCACCAGTAGGCCCAGTCGCACCAGTTGTTCCAGTTGTTCCAGTTGTTCCGGTTGCTCCAGTTGTTCCAGTTGTTCCTGTCGGTCCGGTAGTTCCGGTTATTCCAGTAGGACCAGTGTATCCTGTAAATCCAGTTCCAGGAGGACCAGTTGCTCCAGTAGGACCAGTTGTTCCAGTTGTTCCAGTATATCCTGTAAATCCAGTTCCAGGAGGACCAGTAGGACCGGTTGTTCCAGTTGTTCCAGTTGTTCCAGTGTATCCTGTAAAACCAGTTCCAGGCGGTCCAGTAGGACCCGTAGTTCCTGTATTTCCTGTCATTCCTGTTGAACCAGTTATTCCAGTAGGTCCTGTTCCAATCGGACCCGTTGGACCAGTTGGGCCGGTTGTTCCAGTTGGACCCGTTGGACCAGTAGGACCAGTAGGACCTGTTGGACTAGTTGCTACTGCTCCAATTGATATCAAATCAATAAATGCTACCCCAGAATTTGCTCTATAAGATAGATACGGTTTTACTACTAAATTTGAAAGATTTGTCGATGAATAACTTCCCAATAATGCGCCATTTTGAAAAAAATTCACAGTGCTAGATCCTACAACGACTGTAAAAATATCTCCTACAGAATAAGATATAGTTGATATTGGTTCATCATTTCCATCAACGAGAACATGAATAATGTTTTCTAAGAAAAACCCGAATAATCCAGGAATATTATAAGATATATAACTCGCATTTGTCCCAAACCCAACAAATAACGGTGTTTGTGCATTAAATATTTGATTCACTCTAAAAGTCATAAAGTAATTCAAAGAAAAACTTTCTATAGTCGTGGCTTGAATTGGGTAAGCATAGTTTGTAGTTCCTGTTAAATATACCGAATTTTGAGAAGCAATATTTACATAATTTTTGTAAGTCGGATTATCAACTGAAAAATTAGGGTCAGGAATTAAACTAAAATTCGCTGGACCAGGTAATCCTGTAGGACCCGTGGCTCCCATTCCTGTAGGGCCAGTAGGTCCAGTGGAACCAGTAGGTCCTGTTGGTCCAGTGGAACCGGTATATCCAGTAAATCCTGTTCCTGGTGGTCCAGTAGGACCTGTAGGACCCGTATATCCGGTAGGACCTGTATATCCAGTAAATCCTGTTCCTGGTGGTCCAGTAGGACCCGTATATCCAGTTGCTCCGGTTGAACCTGTAGCACCTGTCCCTGGTGGTCCCGTGTATCCAGTAGGACCTATATAACCAGTAGGACCTGTATATCCAGTAAATCCTGTTCCAGGAGGACCTGTATATCCTGTAAGACCAATAGGACCAGTTGGTCCTGTACATCCAGTTCCTAATGGACCAGTAGGACCTGTAGGACCCGTAGGACCACTAGGACCCGTAGGACCAATATAAGTTCCATATGTATTAGGTCGAGTTGAAATACAATTAGTTTGTTGCGAGAAATACATAATAACAAATATAATTTATTGTTATATATTGTTTTACATCGGTTTACATCATTGTGTAACATATCACTTATTTACTAAAGGCACTAAAATCTGCTGTTACAGGCATATAATTACCACCCTTTGATTGAACTGCACCATAATAAGAGTAGTTATCGACTGGACCAGTTCCCATATTACCGAAATTTCTATCTGATGTCGATGCAAATGGTGTATATCCCAAAGATGAACCTGCTTGACCTCCTTGTTGTTGTTGCTGTTGAGTTCCTGTTCCTTGTTTATCACCTTCCGACCATCCTTTATTCCATCTATTCTCATCACCTCTCCAATCTCTATCACCTAATCCAGAACCAGCATCTTTCGCCAAATCGGCCGCAGTTCCAATAGTTCCACCCACTAGATTTGCTGCGGTATTTGCAACCCCGCTTACAAGTCCGGTTGCTGCATTTACGGTTCCGCCTACAAGTCCGGTTGCTGCATTTACGGTTCCGCCTACAAGTCCGGTTGCTGCATTTACGGTTCCACCTACGACATTACCAGCAGTATTTACAACATTATTTGCAACACTACCAGCATTATTGAATGCAGATGTTCCTAATTGGTCCAAACTCATTGTAGAAACGGCTAATCCACCACCTATTGTATTGGGGTCTGAAGTTGTCACAAACTGGCCATTCTGATCAACCATCGTTAGATTACCACCAGGTGGGCCTTCTGCTGATGTTCCTGCCGAGTTTCCTGCACTATATAAAACATATCGTGTGTTTCCTGAAGCATCAGTATAAGGGATAAATGTATTTCCAGAGTTATCTTTAATTGCACCTGGAGGAAGAGTTGCAGAAGAAGGCGGGTTGGTAGTAGGAGAAGATGTTGCAGGAGAAGATGTTGCAGGAGAAGAAGTTATCGTCCCTGCACCACCATTACCACCACATGTTGTGCAAGCCCCGCCAGTAGAAGGACATTGTGGGCATTGTGGGCATACTGGTGGAATAGCCTCTGTTTTCAAAAAATAATCATCAGAAAGATAATCCACTCCATTCTTACTTTGTGCAATTGTATTAAAATACCAATACCATTTACATGACAAATCATCCCCACAAACACTGCTATCTGCAGGAGAACCATTGGCGCTATTTGTAGGAGAACCATTGGCGTTCGATACGCTGTTATTTCCTAAAGAAGTCGAAATGGTAGATGCTGATGTTGGTGCTGGAGTAACGCCTGTGTTCTCTACATCGCTTTGTGCGTTAGAAACATATCCAGATTGGTTGAATCTGTATGAATACAAAAGTTTGTATATAGCAACTGTATTGTTTGGGACAAGAATACTAACAACTGTATCATTTTTATAGGCAGAAACGAGAACAGATACACCCGAAATATCATTTATGGCAAAAGTTGTTGTTGTTGACATACTTTGTAGAGGTGTATTTGCGGAACCGGTTGACCCATTTCGATTGTATATTTTATCACCGGCGGATGTCTTAATCACGATATTTCCACTGCTAATGTCATAAAGAATCATATTACCATTTGCGTCTGAACCGAGTTGTGTGAGTGTGCCTGTATATGAGGAGTCGGTGATTGTGTTGAGGACAGAGAGATTATTCGGTAGAGCCATGGTGGGTTGGGTAGTTGTAAAAGGTGCCAATGTGGTTGTGGAATAAGTCGTTTGTGTATCAACGACCCCGGATGAATTCAAATGAATGGATTGCACGTTTGTTCCTGCGACTGTCGAAGAACTCAAATCGATAATATGGATGTAAGTATCTGAATACCATGAGACATATACCACTTGGTAGATATCCGTATTTTGGCAACTGGTGGTATAAATGAATTGGTTATAGAGTTGGGAAATAGAGGTTACGAGTGATTGAGGAGAAGGATATGGTTTAACTTTTCCTTGACCATCTAAAACTGTCGGGATGGATGTCAATTCTTTGCCATCTCTGGACGCAACTATAATATCTGTTATATTTTGACCAGTCGTATCACATCCGGAAGAACAAGGTGGTGCAAAAACTTCAATAAGAGAGCCATTCTGGGGGTCGATATAGAGATTGTCATAAAGAGATAATACTGTGGATGTCTGATTTGTGCTATATTGAGGGATATACACCTTCGTTCCTACTTGGGGTTGGTTTTGGAAATTGACGAAACTTTCTTGTTTTATCCATTTTTTATAAACCGCCATTCCGACCGTTATCACGACTAAAAGTCCTAATAATATTAAAAAAATAGTAAACGGTTTCATCCTTTTTGATATATTCTATAAGAGGATATTTTTTATGTATGCAAAAAATATTCTGCGAAGTGAATTGGTCCTAAATGCGTTAGATGTATTCGGCTGGTGAAGACAGAGTGTTTAAGGACTGATTCATTGAAAAAGAGTTTTGTGTAGTAAAGTGTTCGATGGTTGTTTGTACTACGCTTCCTTGAAGTTGGACTTGAGGTCCAGAAGGACCAGTTGGACCTATAGGTCCTTGTTGGCCGTCTTTTCCATCTTTACCTGATTTACCTTGTATTCCTGCTGGTCCTGCTGGCCCTTCTGGTCCTGCTGGACCGACTGCTCCTTGCGGACCGGCTGAACCTGGTTTTCCGGCAAGACCTGGCATTCCTTGTTGGCCGGTTGGTCCTGCCAGACCTGCCGGGCCTGTTGGGCCTGCCAGACCTGCCGGGCCTGCTGGGCCTGCCGGGCCTGCTGGACCTGCCACACCATCTTTGCCATTTTTGCCATCTTTGCCATCTTTGCCATCTTTGCCAGCGGGTCCTGGCACTGGAGGTAAATAAAAGTCAAGAACATATAATGCTGAATAATAAGGCCATGTCCAAAGAGGCGGATCGTTCAATAATTGACTTGCTAGAATATTTCCTGCTGAGTTATATAGTTTTAATGTGTAAGTTGTAATTCTTCCTTGGGATGGTCCATCGGGTCTATTTGTTATAATAATTGAACGAATATTAACAGGAGGTGATAAAGTAATAGTTAAAGTATCGTTTGGCTTACCAGAATTAAAAAAATGATATTGATTAGCACCTACGTTCATAAATAAATTATTAATTCCCCATATAACATCATTATTTTGATATGACCCACTTGTATTTGATATTTGATTTGGCTTATTCCAATATGGGATAGGATTTCCACTCATATCATTTAATACTAATTGCGACAAAGTTAAATAATCACTATTACCATTGCCTGCTATTTGTATTCTACTTATAGGGTCCGAACCGGATAATTGAATATGCACAGGTGTAGATGTTTGTAATCCTTCAGTTGTTTTAAAATAGGTAAGTAAGTTATAAACAAATATTATTAATAAAATCGTAATAAAAGCCAATAATATAACTTGTTTTTGAGATATTCTACTAATATATGAATTGAATAAAGATATTGATTTGTTTATAAATTTCATTATATATTTATAATCATATAATAAAATTGATTTGTCAAGAACTTTAATATTTATTTACTAAAATGTCTTTATTAGAAACCGTTTATAACCAAGAAAACGCCTATGAAATCGGCGTTGATGAAGCCGGTCGTGGGCCTCTTTTCGGTCGATTATATGTGGCCGCTGTCATTGTTCCACAAGGAGGTTTCCAGAACCCTGGAATAAAAGATTCCAAAAAGATAAAATCCAAAAAGAAAATGTCGGAGTTATCTGAATTCATTAAAACGAATTCGCGATCATGGGCCATCAAATACATCGAACACGATGTTATTGATAAAATAAATATTCGGCAAGCCGTTTTCCAAGGAATGCATGAATGTATCCGCGAGATTGTCACAAAGAATAATATTGATGTGTTTTCTTCGAAAACATTCTTGTTAATTGATGGAAATGATTTCAAGCCATTTTCCGTTTTTGACAATGCAACGGATAGGCTAATGACATTGCCTTTTGAAACTGTCGAAGGAGGTGATAACAGGTTTGAAGCCATTGCCGCCGCATCTATCTTGGCTAAATGCGCACGAGACCAATATATAGAGGATTTATGCCAACGATATCCGGAATTGTCACAAAGGTATTGTTTGGAAAAGAATATGGGCTATGGCACTCGGGCGCATTTGGAGGGGATTGTTGAGCATGGTATAACGCAGTGGCATCGGGTGTCTTATGCTAGGTGCTCGGGGGCTAAGGTTGCTCATCTTACTGAGACATCTTAGAAAATAATTCGGATAAAAAAATGTATAAAAATGGCTGTGGCTATAGCAATCATGGCTATTTTTTGATAAGAATATTCGACTGGTTCAGTTGGTTTCCTTTTGCTATTGAAATAAAATGTTTTTACCAAGACAATAAGAGCAATAATGATAATCATTATGAAACTTGCGACTTTTATTCCAACATAACTATTCTCTTCTGCTTGTAAATTGGCCAATGATGTTTGTATTTGTGGCATATATATTCTCGGTCTATTTTTCTTTTCACATTTTTATCATCTGGTTCTCAAAATAACTACGTGGGGTCTGGATATATTTTGCACATTTGTCATAAAGACTATATCCGATTAATAATTCATCCGACTGCTCTAAATAGACAAATCCAAGTGTGTATTCGACATGGGCACCTTCAAATGTGAAGAACGGTGTCCAACTCTTGAGTTCATTCGTTTTGCCATCCAGGACGACTACAATATGATAATAATATCGGCGGTCTTCATAACTAACTGCATGACAGATAAACCAGATGTCGCCATTTACTACTATTCCATTTGTGGAACCTCGTAGTGATTTAAAAAATGGGGGTGCTTGGGCTCTTTTTCTAGTTGATACTGATTTTGTGACAATCGCGCCTATAATAACCTCCGGATTCCAATGATAGATGAAATTTGGCGAAAATTCTTTTGTATTATTTGGTAAAAGAACCCAATTCTTTTCTAGACCATTATTGTGTATTTTTTCCCATTTGGGCCATAAACAGTATTGAACATCTTGCGTATCCAGCGCGATTTTTCCATGTTCCACTGTCATCGTCCCATCAGGTAATCCACGATTAGCGTTATACAATATCTGGTTGTCATTTACAAATAAACGGACATCTTCCAAACCCATATAATAGCCGTCTTTTGTCTTGTCATAAAGAAGTTCAAATTCTTGGACTATTGCCCAAAGCGGTTTGGAAATATCAATTACGGCGATGGCGTTTCTGGTTATGACGTTTTCTTTATTTACATAATTCCCCTGTTCATCTATCCTGTAATTAACATATCGGACATTTACAATAAGATGATTGCCTCTTAATGCCATAGATGGTGTCGATTTCACAAAAGTTCCATCGGTTGCTATGCCGAGACTATCCGTTGCTGTCAAAAGAACTCGTTGGTTGGTTTCAAGTGTTATCATCTTGGTTTTTTCATACTCCGCAATCTTTGTCCTATAGAATTTATAATTACTGAAAATATTATTGTAGGTAAAATCCGGCAAATGGGGATATAAGAGAACTTTCATCGATGTATCTATCATAGAATAATTTCGGTAATTGACATAATAACCGATAATAGATAGTTCATAATCGAGTTTGTAATCATATACATCTTTTTGAAGAAACAGGAAATCGTCCGAAGCACCATATCTATTACGTGAATCGATAGCCGCCATACAATACAAATATGCCGACTCATTCTTACCTTGTTCTCTATAATAATGAATAATTTCATAAAGACTCTCGATCCTTTTAGGATGTGCTTCGAATGCCTCTACCCAAGCACAAATGGCTTTTTCCATCTGTCCCATTGTCCTATAGCAATTACCAATGCTATAATGACTATGCCAGACTTCTTCTATCCATCCACCGATTTCAATTCTTTTTCGGAATGTCTCGATGGCCTTTTCGTAGTGTCCTGCATCTCTATAACTATTTGCCAAATAAAAAGTATATCTATCAGAACCTGGGTTCTCTTCTAGACCTTTTGTAAGAAGTCTAATATCGCGTTCGAACTTATCCGTCTTTGCTCCGCCATCCCCAATATCATTAATAAAAAGAGTTTCTAATGGGATGGCTTCATATAAAGTGCCAGGAGGCGTGCTTACATATTCGTGTGTGACACCCCAATAGGTATATCCTTTATAGTTTTTCATAAGACGGACATTCTTATAATAATATCCCGGTGTGCCTTGACATACATGATAACAATCGGCTTTCAAAAGTGTCTTAAAGGAATTAATATTCGATGGTTGTAACGCTGTTCCTGTCAATACCATATCGGCATCGACCAAGAGTAGGTAATCCATTCCTGGGATTTCGGTCGCAGCCTTGGCCGCAAAAGTTCGATTGTATCCAAAATCCCGGAAAGGTTCTCTAATTATTTTGCCTTTAATGTTCGGATATTTATCTTTATTACTATCGAAAAAGTTCTCTATAATTTGGATTGTATCATCCGTGCTACCGGTATCACAAATACAATATCCATCTATTAATGGGAGAACTGATTGTAATAGTCTGCAAATAACTTTACTTTCATTTTTAACAATCATATTTAGACAAATAGTAGGCGTTGGATTATTCATATTTATGACAATGTTCTCAAAAAAAGGTGCAGACATATGTCAAAAAGGATTGAATAATATTTATACTCTTTTTTTATACTTTTCACATATGAAAAAATGAAACTATCTCTTATTTTTTCTGTAGATACTATATTATTATGTCATTTACAAGATTTCACGATGATCCTGCTAGAATTCGGGCTGGATTAGAGATAAGCACATATTCTGGCCGTTATTTTTTGAATACTCCTGGAATGGGTGTCAATATGCCACTTCAAATGGACCCACAATTACGACTTCAAGGATGGGGTGCTAATTTATGCACGAATGCTATTAATCTCGAGAGTGATTTTCGCGGATTAACTAGAAAGATGACCCGAGACTTGCCTGAACAAAACGAATATAAAAAACACGAGGCCTCTACTGATGCTTATATTTATGACACTGCCGCACCGATTGTAGATGAATCACGAGCAACCCATCCTGCATGGATGTTTCGAGAGGCCGAACATGTCAGATGGGAACATCCTTTTATTAATCCTCAGGATAATTTCGAGCAACAATTCCCTTGGAATATTCAGACACGTGTATTAGAGAAGGATTATTATAAACCAAAAGTCCCTCAGGTTCTCGGTGTTGAACGTTCTGATATTTATTTCAAGCAACTCCGATAAAAAGAATTATATGATTCTGATGAATACCTTCGAACCGCCCCCTACAAAGTATCTAGTATAATATATATTTAGTATAAAATGGATATTATAGCAATTCCCGTTGTAGCCATGGCCGGATTGTATTTGGCATATACACAAGATAAAAAAACAGAGAACTTCAGTGGAAGAACGGGGCGATATGAGAACTCTTTATTGCCGAATATCGATGTCCCAAACACGAATTATCCCGAAGAATATCCTGTTCAAAATCCGCCTAATGACTTGACTTCTCAATTATCGACTGTTAACACATATGATGGTAAAGGTGTCTATACTGATAAATATTTCAATCCAAATGCGCCGACTTCTTTAGTCGGTTCCACATCATCACAAAATAGTAATATGTTTAGTTCTCAAGTTCCTAATCCTACTACTGCTCAATATGTTTCTTTAACAGGACAAATGGTCGGCGCTGATTATTTCCAGCATCAGAATATGCAACCTTTTTTCGGAAGTCATTTGAGAACCATTCGAACAGATGCAAATTCTACAGAAAGTATTATGGATAATTATACCGGTTCTGGTTCTCAAATTATTTCGAAAACAGAGCGAGCACCACTCTTTGCCCCACAGGAAAATTATCAATGGGCTTATGGCGCACCGAATACAACGGATTTCGAACGTTCTCGTATGAACCCCTCTATGAAGCAGTCAAATGTCAAACCTTTTGCTGAAGAATATGTTGCTCCTGGTCTAAATGCCGGTTATGGTTCTCAAGGTTCGGGTGGATATAACTCCGGTTTATTTGCTCGTGATACGTATTTAGATCGTGGAGTAGATGAATTGAGAACTTTGAACCATCAAAAAGCCGGTGGTATTAGTTTAGCCGGTCATGAAGGTCCTTCTACATCTTATGTAAAATATAGAGCAGACCAAGGAGAACAACAGAAGAACCGTGTGGATACTTCTTTTGAAATGGGTCCTGACCGATTATTCACCACTGTCGGTATGGCAACTGCTCCTACATGTAGAACGATTGATGCCGCTAAAGACGTTAATCGTCAGACCACTGCACAGGCTTATATTGGAGGTGCTGGTGCTGCGAATGATGCCACTTATGTTGATGGCGAATATATGCCTTCGAAGCATATTGATTTAGGCGAGGTCCCTCTTGCACCAGCCTATAGGACAAACGCAGCTGGTGCTAATGAAGGCGATTTCGGTAATAAATCCAGAATGATTTACCAGAACAATCGCACTGCCAACCAGCAAGATACTTATTTTGGTTCTTTCGGTGGGGCTATTGGTGCTGTTGTTGCTCCTCTTTTGGACGCTCTTCGACCCAGTCGCAAAGAGAACACTGTGGGGACTTTAAGACCCTACCAAAACCCCGGTTCGACTGTTTCGAATTCCTATGTTTTCAATCCGGCTGACCGTCCTGCTACCACCATCAAAGAAACCACTGAAGATGGTAAGGGGCATCTTTTCATTGACCGCAATCAAGCCCAAACGGGAGGATATATGGTAACGGATACACAACCTGTCATAAACAATCGTATGACGCAAAGTGATTTCTATTATGCTGGTGTAGGATCTGCTGGAGACCGTGGTCAAAAACCGAGAACATATAATGCTGAATATAACCAACGTAATAATGATGTAAAATCATCCACGCTTGCTTCTTATACACCTGCTGGTAATTTACCTCTAACATCTAATTATGTGAATATGTCGGCAAAACAACGAGACCAATACCAAGTGAATAATCGTGATAACTCGCCTACAATGCCATTTCAGAGCCCCGACCCGGCTTTGATGGGACGTTCTGTAGGACCTCAGAGTCAATCATTCAATTCGGGTATCCAACTGGACCGTAATTCACCTGATATGTTGTCTCAATTGAAAGGAAACCCTTTTGCTATTAGCCACTTAAATGGTCTATAAATAATGTCTTTGCGGTTTGTCAAAAAGAATGATTTGTGATTTATATTTATAAATGACATCTATTTTAGAAGATGAAGAGAACATTTTAGAAGAAGTTCCTCAGATGGCTCCTTTTATCACCGAAAAAAACCCATTGTTCTCTAATCCCTTGTTATGGACATCCTTAATTTTTTCGACAAATACAATGACCGCTTATTTTACAGGTCAGTTTATATATTCTATTTTATTTGCTTGTTTAACAATAAGTTCTCTATTTGTTCATAGTTATCATACTTTAACGACAAATCTTATAGATAAGTTTTTCATTGGTTGTATCGTTTTATTTGGAGGATATACATTGTATAAAAAGAGAACAACATCACACCCAATTGCTGTTATTTTTTGTGTTCTCACATTTTTGTTTTGTATTATGGTTTATATCTACGGATTTTTTACAAACCAATTTTGTTTCCATCCAGATTGTAATATAGGAAACCAGTTTCATGCTTGTATGCATATAGTTGGTTCTATAGGACATCATGCTATTATTCTTTTGTAGGTTCTCATCGGATGTCATAAAGGATTAATATATTATGGTTATTTGAGAACATTTATACAAATAAACATAATAAAGACTACATTATAAAAAATATAATCAATGCAGTTCTCGTTTTTTATTTATTTTTGGATGATTTCTTTAGTATCATCTGTAAAACCGAAATTTTGTATCAATTGTAAGTATTTTATTCCACCTTCTAATGGTAATAATCTATTTTCAAAATGTTCTCAATTTCCTCAAGAAAATACTAATTATATCATTGATGGTAAAATTACTTTAGACGAGTATAGATATTGCTCTACAGCAAGAAGTTATGAAAATTTATGTGGTGAAGAGGGAAAGAAATATAAACCCCTACCTAAGAAAAAATCTTCATAAGTATGTTTCCATAAACATTATATCCAGTTTATACTGTATTTTTCATATTCTTCATTGAATAATTGTTCTCTATTTTTTTGTTTTTTCTTTTTGATTTCTCATTCCCAAAGCGTATTCACCACAAGGACCACAATGATCTTCATTTGATAAATCTATTTTATGATTTACCTTTTTATTACATTGTTCTATTTTCCATCTACCGATTGGGTTTGGAACGTCCTTTTGTAGGAATTTTTTAAGGGTTCTTATGCTCTTAATATTTTTAATAATACTTGTAATGTAATACATATAGTATCATTAACACAATATGTTTATATCTATTCACGTAAATGAGAAAATAACTTTTATAAAAGCAAACCAAAATATAGTCATAAAGAATAAACCATCGAATCCTTTAGGATAAAATGAGAGAACTAAAAAAGAATATTTCAATGGACCCTCCCAAAAACTAATTAGTCTTTTTTAGGAAAATGGAGAACCAAAAAAGAGAAATTCTTTGGAACCTCTTAAAAACTAATTAGTCTTTTTTAGGAAAATGGAGAACCAAAAAAGAGAAATTCTTTGGAACCTCTTAAAAACTAATTAGTCTTTTTAGGAAAAATGGAGAACCAAAAAAGAGAAATTCTTTGGAACCTCTTAAAAACGAATTAGTCTTTTTAGGAAAATGGAGAACCAAAAAAGAGAAATTCCTTGG
>Ga0164296_1002314_pt1 | contig 19168 bp, 19 predicted proteins | sample GEODES057metaG_FD_113533 | JGI IMG/M metagenome (GOLD analysis project Ga0164296, IMG submission 113533) | Dystrophic lake water microbial communities from Trout Bog Lake, Wisconsin, USA - GEODES057 metaG | ecosystem: Environmental > Aquatic > Freshwater > Lake | place: USA: Trout Bog Lake...
AACGGCAGGGCGGAACCCGACATGACAGTGTTTGCGGCAACTCGCAAGGTCCTTGCACAGCAACGGCGCTGGGTCGCAGCGCGTCGTCGGCTGTGATGAACGACGAGTCCGACCCGGCAGAGGACCGCTACCACGGTTTCCCCGACGGATTCTTCACCCGGTCCGATGAGGGTGACGACCGTCGCTTCTACGGGGAACCGCGGCTGGTGCACCACATCGACGACGGCGCTATCGCGGCCGTGCGCGACCTCTATGACGAGCTCGCCCTGTACGGTGAGGTTCTCGACCTGTGCAGCTCGTGGGTGTCGCACCTGGCCCGGACCCCGCAACGGCTTGTTGTCCTGGGTATGAACGCCTTCGAGCTCGAACAGAACCCGCAGGCCCACGAACGGATCGTCCATGACCTCAACCGCGTGCCCGTGCTTCCGTTCGCTGACGCCTCCTTCGACGGAGCGATGTGCACGGTCTCGGTCGACTACCTGGTCCGGCCCCTGGAGGTGTTCGACGAGGTGGCCCGGGTGCTGCGGCCTGGCGCGCCGTTCGTGTGCACGTTCTCCAACAGGTGCTTCCCGACCAAGGCGATCCGAGGCTGGCTCGCTACCGACGACGCGTTCCACGTCCAGCTGGTAGCCGAATACTTCCGCCGCTCGACAGGCTGGGACCAGCCCCGCACCGAACAGCGCCAGACGCAGTGGCCGGGCGATCCGCTCTTCGCCGTATGGGCCCACCGCTCCCGAACGCCGTGAGGATTCCTGGATGATCGGGTCCAGTTTCCGCCCACGGGTCGCCCTCCACGCGCCGAACGTTGCCTACGCTCGTTACATGTAACATAACGTTTATGGCTCACCGTGACGTGGGGAAGCGAGTCGCCGAACACCGAGTTCGACTGCGGGATCAGGGACTGCGTCCCCTCCAAATCTGGGTTCCCGACACCCGGGCCCCTGAATTCGCCGAGGAGGCGCATCGTCAATCGGCTTTGGCCGCTGCGTGCGGTAACGCGAGTGACGACCAGGCCTTCGTAGACGCCATCTCTCAATTCAACGACGAAGAATTCGATACTTAGTGAGACGCGGCGAAATCTGGACCGCCGCGGCCGGCGAAGGTTACGCGGGCAAGCCACGCCCAGTCCTGATCATCCAAGATGACCGATTCGACGCCACTGACTCAATAACATTCTGCCCGCTGACCACTACCGTCGCCGATATCCCCCTACTGCGAATCCCATTGCAGCCCAACAAAGCCAATGGACTTACTACCCCGAGTAGCATCATGATCGACAAGATCACCACGGCCCACAGGTCAAAGTTGGGACAACGCATCGGCAAGGTATCGACGACCGAGATGCTGCAACTTGAGCGCGGGCTATTGGTCTACCTCGGTATGACCGGGTGACCATCACGCTGCCGAGCCGGCAGCCTGAATGCCGATCGGTCAATCCTTAATGGGGCGTTGACCGGCCCGCATTATGTATGTATACATACTTAGATGGCCGGACCCCGGGAACGCATGGTCGTCTCCACTGCGCTCCTGATCCGTGAACGTGGGGCACGCCCGACCGCGATCGCCGATGTGCTGGAGCACAGCGGAGCCCCGCGCGGATCGGCGTACCACTACTTCCCCGGCGGCCGCAGTCAACTGCTCTGCGAGGCCGTCGACTACGCCGCCGATTACGTCGCCGACGCCATGGGCACAGCGGACAGCGCGGTGGCGATGCTCGACGCGGCGACGCAGTTCTACCGGCACGGTCTGCTCGACAGCGATTACCGGGCAGGGTGTCCGGTGATGGCGGTCGCCGTCGAGGCCGGCGATCCTGAGACCACCAACACCGAACCGGTGCAACGCGCCGCGGCGGCGTTCGCACGCTGGAACCAGCTCATCGCCGCGCGCCTGATTGCCGACGGTGTCTCGCGCAAGAAGGCGAACGACCTCGCCGCGCTCGTCATCTCGGCCCTGGAGGGCGCATTGGTGCTCGCCCGCGCCTCCCGTGACGTGGCGCCGCTGGATGCCGTGAACCGCAGGTTGCGAATCCTGCTCAAGTCCGAAACCGAAGGGGCCTGACCGATGACCGAGGACTGGAAGCCGACCGCCTGCATTCTCTGCGAGTGCAACTGCGGTATCACCGTGCAGACCGAAGGCCGCAGTCTGGTCAAGATCCGAGGCGACAAGGATCATCCCGGTTCGAAGGGTTATACCTGCAACAAGGCTCTGCGGCTGGATCACTACCAGAGCAACCCCAATCGGCTGACCTCTCCGATGCGGCGAAGGCCGGACGGGAGCTATGAGGAAATCGACTGGGATACGGCCATTTCCGAGATCGCAGCCGGTTTCAGACAGATCGCCGACGCCCACGGCGGCGACAAGATCTTCTACTACGGTGGCGGCGGGCAGGGCAATCACCTCGGCGGCGCCTACAGCGGAGCCTTCCTCAAACCGATCGGGTCGCGCTACCGTTCCAGTGCGTTGGCGCAGGAGAAGACCGGCGAGTTCTGGGTCGACTCCCAACTCTATGGCGGTCACACCCGAGGCGAGTTTGAGCATGCCGAGGTCTCGGTGTTCGTCGGCAAGAACCCATGGATGTCCCAGAGTTTCCCGCGCACCCGGACCGTGCTCAACGAAATCGCCAAAGACCCGGCCCGGTCGATGATCGTGATCGACCCGGTGGCTACCGACACCGCCCAGATGGCCGACTTCCATCTGCAGGTCAAACCCGGCGCTGACGCCTGGTGCCTGGCGGCGATGGTGGCCGTCCTGGTTCAGGAAAACCTCTGCGACGAGACGTTTCTCGCCGAACATGCCCACGGCGTCGACGAGGTGCGCGAGGTGTTCCGGACCGTTCCGGTCAGCGACTACGCCCAACGCAGCGGGATCGACGAGGGCCTGCTTCGCGCGGCCGCCCGGCGCATCGCGGCAGCCGGCAGCGTCGCCGTCTTCGAGGACCTCGGCGTCCAGCAGGCACCCAACAGCACGCTCGTGTCCTACCTCAACAAGATGCTCTGGCTCCTCACCGGCAACTTCGGCAAGCGCGGCGGTCAGCATCTGCACTCGTCCTTCGCGCCGCTGTTCAAAGCCGGGGGAGTCGGGCGGACCCCGGTGACCGGTGCACCGGTGATCTCCGGGCTGATCCCCTGCAACTCTGTGCCGCAGGAGATCCTGACCGATCACCCGGACCGCTTTCGGGCGATGATCGTCGAGAGCAGCAACCCGGCTCACTCGATCGCCGACTCGGCCGCCTGCCGCGAGGCGTTCGAATCACTGGAGCTCCTCGTGGTCATCGACGTGGCGATGACCGAGACCGCGCGACTGGCCCATTACGTCCTGCCTGCGGCAAGTCAGTTCGAGAAGCCGGAATGCACCTTCTTCAATCTGGAGTTCCCGCACAACGACTTCCAGCTCCGCCATCCGCTGTTCGAGCCCCTCGCCGGAACCCTTCCCGAGTACGAGATCTGGGCCCGGTTGGTCCGCGAGATGGGCTTCGTCAACGATGACGATCTCCGTCCACTGCGGGAGGCCGCGCGTCAGGGCCGTGACGCCTACACGCAGGTCTTCTTCGCCGAGGTTGCAAGCAATCCCGCGCTGGTGAAAGTGCTGCCGTATGTGCTCTACGAGACTCTCGGCCCGACGTTGCCCGAGGGACTGGCCGGCGCCGCCGCGCTGTGGGGGCTGGCCCAGAAAACGGCGGCCACCTACCCCGACGCGGTGCGGCGGGCCGGGTACGCCGACGGCAACGCGCTGTTCGACGCGATCTTGGCGAACCCCTCGGGGATCACCTTCACCGCACACGAGTACGGCGACGACTGGACACTGGTGGGACACCCCGATCGCAAGATCGCCCTCGCGATCCCCGAATTGCTCGACGACATCCGCGCGCTGGTGGACTCCCAGCCGGGGTTGACCACCGCCGAGTTCCCGATCGTGCTTTCCGCCGGAGAGCGCCGGGCCTTCACCGCCAATGACATCTTCCGGGATCCGTCCTGGCGCAAAAAGGATGCCGCCGGTGCGCTTCGGGTCAGCGTCGCCGACGCCGAGTCCCTCGGCCTGGTCGACGGGGGCCGAGCCCGGATCACCACCGCCGCCGGCAGTGCGGAGACCGTCGTCGAGGTGAATCCGATGATGCGCACGGGGCATGCCGCACTGCCCAACGGCTACGGCCTCGACTTCATCGACGCGAACGGGGAGCGCCAGGTCACCGGCGTCGCGCCGAACGCGCTGACATCAACCGACTGGCGGGACTCTTATGCCGGCACCCCCTGGCACAAGCACGTCCCGGCCCGCATCGAACCGGTGCCCGTCTGACCGACCTCAGGTGAAGGTGTTGACGTCTGAGGCCCGACGGCATTATCGTAGTGATCGCTCCATGAAATTGCTAAGTCCGATACGGGAGACTGCGAAACATGACGATCACGCTCACCGCCCTGCGCTGCGTTGCCGGCGCGTCCCTCACCGCATTGACCGCCGCACTGTCGTCGACCGGAGTCGCCGCGGCTGACGACTTGAACGCAGTACCTCCCGCGCTGCTCAACACGAGTTGCACGGCCGATCAGTTGCTGGCGGGGACTCGCGTGGTGGACCCGATCGCCTACGGCGCCTTCGTGGACCACTACCACTCCGAACCACAGTGGCTGCAGGGATTGATCGTCACCAACCTGAACAACCTGATGGCCAAGGATCCCGCAGGCCGGCAAGCCGAGGCGGACAAATTCGGAGCCATGTTCCCCAAGTACGCGTCGATCTTCCGCACTCAGGAATCCCAGGCCGACAAGATCGCAGCCGCCTGTCCGTCATTCCCGGCCCAAGACCCATCGGTCTGGAACCCGATCTAGCGCTGAGGTCGTCAGCCCTCTGACATGGAACTCGCAACCGTCGAGTCGACCCCCGTCCTGGTTGCCGGAGGTGGACCTGTCGGCCTCACCTTGGCGCTCGAGCTGCAGCATCACGGGATCGACGCCATCGTCGTCGAGCGCAATCCCGAGACGACTCGTCATCCGAAGATGGATATCACCAACAGCCGCAGCATGGAGTTGTACCGCAGGCTCGGGGTGATCGACGAATTGCGGGCCGTGGCTGTGGCGGAGGATCACCCGTTCGATGTCTCCTGGGTCACGAATCTGGCCGGCTGGGAGTTGGCGCGCTTCGCTTACCCGACCGTCGCGCAGCGCCGCGCCCAGATCCGCGATCGCAACGATGGCACCCAGCCGCTGGAACCCGCGATGCGGGTTTCCCAGGTGGTGCTCGAACCGGCGCTGAAGGGCTGGCTCGAGCGCCGCGCGCACCAGATCGATCTCCGATTCGGTTGGGGATTGGATTCTTTCGCCCAAGACCCCGACGGTGTCGACGCCGTCATCAGATCGGCATCCACCGGCCAGACCACAAAGATCCGGGCCCGGTTTCTCGCCGGCTGCGACGGGGCCGGCAGCGTTATTCGCAAAGGCCTGGGCATCGGGCTCGACGAGATCGATCCCCGGCGCCTCACCGTCAACCAGATCGGTCTCGGAACGCTCGCGACGACGCTGCTCCGGGCCTACCTCTACGACAGCGAGATGCCCGCGGATGGGCGGGTCTACCTGATCCACTTCACCTCGCCTGAGCGCGAGTTGCTCGAACGGTTCGGTACGGCGTGGCACACGCAGGGTCCACAGGGATGGACCCTCATCGCGCAGAACGATCTCGACACCTGGACGCTGCACACCCCGTTGGGGATCGGGGTCGATGCCGAGGCCCTCGACCCGAAGCAGTTCCTGTTCGACCGCCTCGGAACGAAGTTCGAGTGCCAGATCATCGTCGCCAACGCCTGGCGACCGCGACTGGCCGTCGCAGACCATTACGGACGTGGTCGGGTGTGGATGGCCGGCGACTCGACGCACCAGTTCATCCCGACCGGGGGTTACGGCATGAACACCGGTGTCGGTGACGCGGTCGGACTTGGCTGGGCACTCGCGGCGATCCTGCAGGGTTGGGGTACCGACCGACTGCTCGCCGCCTACGAGGCCGAGCGACGACCGGTCGCCCTGCGCAACAGGGACGCCGCCGGACGGAACTTCCTCGTCCGGATGGCTATAAAAACTCTGTACCGCAAAGGCATCCACTCCGAAGGGTGGGCCGGCGAGCGCGACCGCCGGCGCCTCGGCCGCGAGATCCATGACCTGGGGAACCTCGAAAACGAGGCCGACGGAATCGAGTTCGGATATCGCTACGAGACGTCCCCGGTGATCTGGCATGAAACCGGAGCAGCACCGATCCAGACAGTCGACTCCTACACCCCAAGCACGTGGCCGGGGGCACGTCCGCCCAGCCTGTTCCTCGCCGATGGGCGGGCCATCTTCGACCTGTTCGGTCCGGGCATGACGCTGCTGCGCTTCGACGACGTCGACGTCGACCCGATCACTGCCGCGGCCGCCGAACGGGGAGTCCCCCTGGACGTGGTCGACGTCCGCGACGACCACGCCCGTCGGCTCTATCAGCGCGATCTGGTCCTCATCCGCCCGGACCAGCACGTGGCCTGGCGTGGCGACGTCGCGCCCGATGACCCAGGCACCGTGATCGATCGTGTCCGCGGTGCCGGAATGTCCGGCTCTCACGAACCAATTCACAACAACAAAAAGGGAATACGAATATGAATGTGGCTCTGTGGATCGTCCAGGCAGTTCTGGCGCTGGTATTCCTCGGCGCAGGAACAGTCAAACTCACCCAGACCAGGGAGCAGTTGATCGCCCGGCTCGGGGACTGGGTCAACGACTACCCCGCCGGCCAGATCAAGGCGATCGGCACGGCCGAAGTCCTTGGTGCCGTGGGGCTGATCGCGCCGCCGGCGTTGCACATTCTCCCGGTGCTTGCGCCCTTAGCTGCTGCCGGTCTGGTCGTGGTCATGATCGGGGCGAGCGTCGTTCACGCCCGCCGAGGCGAACATTCCAAAGTCGCCGTCAACCTCGCCCTCGCCGCTTTGGCGCTTTTCGTGGCGTGGGGACGGTTCGGTCCGGACAAGTTCTGACCGGGCCAGACCGCCGGGCGCTCAGCTCTTCGCGAGCCGCGGGAACAACGAGAGCGCGTTCGCGCGGTTGATCGCAGCGTGGTCGGCTTCATAGGCGTCGCCGGTGGCGGTGAAGTATTGCACCGCGATCGGGGGCGCGAACGGGAAATCACTGCCGAACAACACATGCCCGGGTTTTGCGAACGCGAGCAGACTGGGCAGTGCGGCGGGGCTGCCGGACAGGGCGATGTCGAAGTAGAAGCCGGCAAAGTCGTCAATGACGTCGGGCAGGCTGCGACCGGCGACATCGCCGGGCATCTGCTTAAGGTCCTCGCTCTGTTGCACGGTCTCGCCGAAGATCTGCAGTGCCATCCGATAGGACGAGTAAGGAACGAATCCCCCCGCGTGGCTGAGGATGAACTTGATGTTGGGGTACCGACGGCGGATGCCATTGCGCACCAGGAGGAACGCCGCACGGGTCGTGTCGAGTAGGAAGTCCGCCGCGAAGGGAGGGATGCCATCGACGGTCGGGCCGGGCAGTTCAGCGGGATGGATGAACGCCACGGCACCCCGCCGGTCGAGTTCGGCGAAGAGTTCTTCTTGTTCGGGTTGGCCGAGGTAGGTGCCGTTGGTGTTAGCGAGCAGAATGACGCCGTCAGCGCCGAGATCATCGAGGGCCCTACTTGTCTCGGCCAGCGCTTGCTCGATATGAGGCAAGGTGAGCGTGGCGAAAAACCCGAACCGGTCGGGTTTGTCCTTGACAAGTTCGGCAGAGAAATCGTTGATCTCGCTCGCGAGTCGGACCGCTTCAGCCGCATCGGCGGCGGGTCCCGTCCCGGGAGTGGATACCGACAGAATCGCCGTGGAGGTCCCGATCTGGTCCATCAACGTCAGCGCGGCATCTGCGCTCCAATCAGGCAGGGCGCGGCCCCCGGCTTCATCGATGTGCCGTTTGCGTAGCCAGTCGACGTAGGCCGGCGGCAGCATGTGCTGGTGAACGTCAATACGATCGGGTGCAGCCATGACAGCAAACTCCTCGGTTTCTCGGTGGACGCCCGGCGACGGGCATCTGCATCGCACACCGCTCGCCTAAGATCGCGTATCGATCACTACGGTAGATTAGGCGCTGATTGTCGTCAAGGGTTGTCCGTGCCCAGAATCTGGGATATTCAGGGCCGGTGGCGGGCCAGTATTCGATCGGCCGCGCCCACGACTGCGGCGGCGAGCAGATCGGAATCCCCGAGCAGATCGGCACCGGCACCGTCGATCTCGTTGGCGATGAACAGCCCATCGATCATGGCCACGACGAGTAGGCCGAGCTGGCGGGCTTCGGCCTCGGTGAGTTCGGGAAAGTGCTCGCCACAGGCGGCGATTGTCCGGCGCAGTGCTTCTTGGCGAACGGAGAGAAACATACGCCGTGCCGAGGGTTCCTCCGCACGCCGTTCCAGAGCCAGCATGAGCCCGAGCCGCAGGAATTCAGAGGATTCCAGGAGCGTCTTGGCCTTGCTTTCGATCAAGGCGGCCACCCGTTGCTGCACCGGTTCGCCCGGATTCCGCGGAGCCCACTCTCCCGCACCGTCGAGCCACACGCCGAAGCTGTGTTCGATGACCGCGGCGATCAGATCATCTTTGTCTTTGAAGTGCCAGTAGATGGAGCTCGCGGGCAGTCCGGAGTGTTTGCTGACCAGACCGATCGAGGTGCCTTCATAGCCCCGCTCAGCGGCGATCTCGGCCGCCGCCTCCAGGATCCTCTTCCGCGACGCCTCACCATTGGATCTGCGGCGCCGGGGTTTATCGGCGGGAGTGGTCATCGACGTCCTTTGCAGCCTGCGGCAGTTTTCGGAATCGATAGTAATGGGCACTACAGCACTTCGGACCGAACACGTTCTCGCGCTTCAGTCGTCCGGGATGCCGGGACCGGCGAGGGCCGGCAGGGTGTCCTCGCGGTGCAGCGCAGACTGCGCGCCGGTTCGGAATCGCTGCAGGATGTCGACGATCGTCTGCCCTTCGGGCGTGTGGCCCCAGATACTGATGCCCTTGTGGGTGCTTGGTTTCCAAGTGGACTCGTCGACGACAATGGGGTTCCAGCCGAGTTCCCACTCGAAGCCTGATGGGGTGATGGCGTAGTAGGAGAGTTCCTTGTCGTTGGTGTGCTGGCCGACGGACAACGCCATGTCGAATCCGAGTTCCTTGACCCGCTGATAGGACCCCGTCATGTCGTCGAGATCGGCGACCTGGACATTGCAGTGTTGGATCCTGGTGCGGATCGGGTTGAGCGGCAGCCTGTTCACTGAGGCGATGGCCACCGTATGGTGACGTTCATTGACCCGCAGGAACCGGATCTTGAGTTTGAGGCCGTTGATCGTCTCATCGATATAGTCGGACAGGCGGGCATCGAACACCGTGCTGTAATAGCCGCGCATCTGGTGGGGCTTCTTGGTCGTGATGGCGACATGCCCCATGCCGTCGACACCGGTGACAAACCCGCTGAGTGCCCCCAACTCCAGTGGCTTGCCGGACTTGCGGGCGTTGACGTAAATCTCCTGGTCGAGGCCGTTGGGTCCTGGGAAGCGAACGAATCGTTCGACGCCGCGAAGCGCGGCGTCCTCCGCGGATCCTTCAGTGGTCGGGACTCCGTGGCCTGTGACGCGGGCTTCGATGGTCTCGAAGGTGGCGTGGTCGTCGAGTTCCCAACCCAGGGCGGTTGTGTCCTCGGCGGGTCCGCGTTGCAGCAGGAAACGGCAGTCGTTGTCATCGAGGCGAAACCGCATCACATCCGGCAGGGTTTCGTCGAGGTGCATGCCGATGCCATCGCGGCCGAACCGCCGCCAGTCGGAGAACCGCTGGGTCTCGATCACGACATAACCCAGGCGGACCCTTCCGAAAACGTCCCCATCGGCGTTGCTCACGAAACCGCCAGATCCGAATCAGGCCTGAGGAATTCGTCGACCAGCCGGTTGAACAACTCTGCGCGCTCCCATTGCATCCAGTGGCCGGTGTGGGACGTGATCACCAACTCGGCGTTGGGCATCAGGCTCTGCAGTAATGGCCCCCCGGCGGGACGGTTGACCTTGTCGTCGCGGCCCCAGAGAAGCAGGGCCGGCGTGGAGAGATGCTGGAGACGGTTGTCGCGGGTGAGGTCCATCCGCCACAACGTCCGCAGCGCCGTGGGACCGGATGGGCGTCGCAGCGGTGGATTGGCCACCACCTCCGGATCCAGTGAGGCCTCGTAGCGCTGGTCGATCAGGTCGTCGGGAACCGCGGTGCCGTCGTAGACAAGGTAGGTCCGGATGAACGTTGCCAACTTGTCCCGGCTCGGCCCGTCTCCGCCGTAATAGGACAGCAGGCTCTTCAACCCCTCCGTCGGCAGCGCGCGGGTGGTACCGATGCCGCCGGGTCCCATCAGGACGAGCTTGCCCACGCGATCCGGTGTGTCGAGGGCCAGCCGCAGTGCCGCTGCGCCGCCGTAGGAGTTGCCGACCAGATGCGCTGTCGGGATACCCATTTCGTCGAGCAGGCCGCGGACCGTGTTGGCCAGGTAGCCGAACGGGTCGGAGTGGTCGACATGTTTGCCCGAGCGGCCGTAGCCCGGCATGTCCGGGATGATGACCCGGTAGGACTGGGCGAGGGCGTCGATGTTGCGAGAGTAGTTCGACACCCCGGACGCTCCCGGACCCCCGCCGTGCAGCATGACCACCGCGGGTCCGGCGCCGGCCTCGGCGACGAAGATCGGCTGACCGTTGATGCTCACCGTTCGCTCGGTCAATTCGGTGACGATCATGCGGAGGCTTCCCTTCGGATCGGGGTGACGGGTGCCGGTGCGCTGGACCCGGTGAAACCGGACGGCGGCGGCGGCAACGGCTGGCCGGGCCCGCTCGCTGCATAGACGAATCCGTCGGGGCGAACGACGACCGATTCGGCCTTCTTGGCCTTCAGCCAGGCGACGAGGGTCCCGCCCGCGTCACGGATGAACTCCCCAGGGGCTGCCGCCTCCGGACCCTCGATCCGGATGGTCGGTACGCCGAGATCACTCCACGCTCGGGCGCCGGCCGGCAAGGCGCCGGTGTGCAGCATTGTCCATTGACCACCGAGGACGTCGTCGAGACGGGCGGTGGCGCCCCGAGTGTCGACGACCCACGGCTGCGGCAGCTGCCAACCGACCGCGGGGTTCCCCGCCGCGAAGAATCCGTCTGCGCAGTGCGCGTCGGGAATCCACAAGCACTTCTGCACCAAGTACATCGAATACGGCAGGCGCGCCGCTCCACGGGCAGCCCGGTCGCGGATCGTGGTGACCCAGCGGCGAGGTTCGGTGATGAGCCGGCCGACCATCGTCGCGCGCCGGGTCACCTCGGCGACGTGCGGCAGCCGCTCGGTCTCGTAGGAATCCAGTAGTGATTCGGGCGCCTGTCCGCGGAGCACTGCGGCCAGTTTCCAGCACAGGTTGGCGACATCACGCACCCCGGCCGACATACCCTGCCCAATCCACGGCGGCATGGCATGGGCGGAGTCGCCCGCCAGGAAGATTCGCCCGACCCGCCACCGATCGGCGAAGCGGACGTGGTGGCTGTAGAAGACCGCGCGCAGGATCTCGACGTTCTCGTCGGTGACGCCCTGGTCGTTGAGGACCTTCCAGATCTCCTCATGGCTGGACATCTTCTGCTCGTCGTCACCGGGCCGGACGGGGTACTCCCAACGGTGGTGCGACAGCGGCGTCGGGCAATCGACCGTCGGCCGACTGGGATTGCAGTGAAAGCGCAGCCGGTCGTGCGCGTCCCATTCCTTGATGACCTTGGTGTCGATGATCAGCCAGCGCTGGCCGTACGTCTTGCCCTGGTAGCCCACGCCCAGTTGGCTGCGGATGGGCGAGGATCCCCCGTCGGCGGCAATCACGTAAGAGGCATGCAGCTGCGTGGAGGTGTCGGTGCGCAGATCCGCCAGCATCAACTCGACCCCGTCGCCCTGCGGGTGGACCCCCAGGCATTCATGCTCGAGGAACACGTCGACATTGCGGAATCGCTGCACACCCTCGCGCAGTACCTCATCGACGGCAGGTTGGTAGATGAACTGCTGGGGCGGATGCCCGGAACCTTGAGGTGCGATCACCCACTGCAGGAACGGTTCGCCGTTGACTCCGACGAACGAGACCGGGCGGCCGGGCAACATGTCCTGCTGGAGCCGTTCGGCCAGACCGACCGACTGCCAGATTCGCATCACCTCTTCGTCGATCGAGATCGCCCGCGCGCGGTTGTAGATATCCGGATCGCGCTCGATCACCACGACACTGAGGCCGAGTCGGCCCAGCAGGTTGGCCGCCGTGGCACCCACCGGTCCGTAGCCGACGATCGCCACGTCGTAGTTCGGAGTGCCGTCCATTAGCTCTCAGCTCTCGCATCCCGTCGAGGGCCCCGGCGGGGACCAATTCCCGTAGTGATCATTACGGTAAACTCCGATCCCTTCGGGGTCAAGAGCCGGAAAACGCCGGTTGCCGGTGTCGCCTATTTCTAGTCGGCATGCAAATGCCGACAGCAATGCATCATGATGCGCCCGCCGCTATGATCGGATCCATGCGGACCACGGTGGTGCTCGACAGCGATGTCGCCCGTGAGATCGAACGTCTGCGCCGCGAAGGGATGGGCCTCAGCGAGGCCCTTAATCTCCTGGCGCGCAGAGGGATGACCAGGGGGCCGTCCAAGACGATGACGTACAAGCATCGGACCTCCCGCATCGGCCTGAAAGTGGACGTCACGAACATCGCCGACGTGCTTGATCTGCTCGACGATGATCGTTGACGCAAACCTTCTGCTGTATGCGGTGGACGAGAACAGCGCCCACAATGCCGCCGCTGCTTCCTGGCTAGAAGGAGTGCTTGACGGCGACAGCCGAGTCGGCCTGCCCTGGCAGACGATCGGAGCGTTCCTCCGAATCGCCACCCATCCACGGGTCGCCCAAAATCCATTGTCCGGCCCCGACGCCTGGAGCTACGTGGCCGAGTGGCTCGCAGTCCCGGTGGTGTGGATTCCGCCCGCGACCGAAACCACAGCCCGCGTCTACGAAAGACTGTGCGAACAAGTCGAGATCACCAGTAACCTGGTGCCGGATGCGCAACTAGCCGCTCTCGCGGTCGAGCACGGAGTCGAACTAGTATCTGCCGATTCAGATTTCATGCGATTTCCCGGCCTTCGCTGGATGAATCCGCTGAGCGCATAGCCGCGCAGCGGGTTTGTCGATGTGTGGGTCGGCGACGAGCAACGCTAACGTTGTGCCGGTGTCCGTCGCCCACATAGTCGTGATCTCGCTAGCGGGGTTCGCCGCGGGTGCGATCAACTCGTTGGTGGGCTCGGGCACGTTGGTCACCTTCCCGACGCTGGTGACGTTGGGCCTCCCGCCGGTGACCGCGACCATGTCCAATGCCGTCGGCCTGATTCCCGGCGGGGTGACGGGGACCTGGGGATACCGGGCCGAACTCGCCGGACAATGGCAACGGCTGCGTTGGCAGATCCCCGCGTCGGCCGCCGGCGCCGTGATCGGTGCGTTCCTCCTGTTGCATCTGCCCGCCAAGGTGTTCACCCGGATCGTGCCCGCGCTCCTGGTGATCGCCTTGATCCTGGTGGTGCTGGGACCGCGGATCCAGGCGTACGCGCGCCGGCGGGCCGAGGTCGCGGGCCGTTCGGTTCATCACGTGTCCGCGCGAAGGATGGCAGCCCTTTCCGTCGGTACGTTTGCGGTCGGGATCTACGGCGGCTATTTCACGGCAGCACAGGGCATCCTGCTGGTTGGGCTGATGGGCGCACTGCTGCCAGAGGATCTGCAGCGGATGAATGCGGCCAAGAACCTGCTGGCGCTGTTGGTCAACGTCGTCGCCGCGACGGGTTACATCCTGGTTGCCCATGGCCGGATCAACTGGACCGTGGTCGGGTTGATCGCGGTGGGATCCGCGGTGGGTGGTTTGGTGGGGGCCAGGTATGGGCGGCGGTTGCCTCCCGCGGCGCTGCGAGCGGTCATCGTGGTCGTCGGTCTGATCGGGCTGGGACGGCTGCTGGCGTTGTAGGGCGGGACGTTGGTGACAATCGACCCGGAAGCCGGCGGAGTCGACCAAGGTGGGATAGAGATAGACCATGAACATTTCGCGGGACATTTTGCGCACGCCCGACGCCCGCTTCGAGAACCTGCCCGACTGGCCGTTCGCGCCGCACTACACCGACATCACCGATGCCGACTCTGGCCAGGTCCTGCGGATGGCGTACGTGGACGAGGGCCCGCGGGACGGCCTCCCGGTGTTGTTGCTGCACGGCGAGCCCAGCTGGTCGTACCTCTATAGGCACATCATCCCCAAGCTCGTCACCACCGGCCACCGGGTATTGGCCCCCGATCTGATCGGCTTCGGTCGCTCCGACAAGCCCGCCGACCGTGACGACTACACCTACGAACGGCACGTCGCCTGGCTGAGCGAGTGGTTCACCGCGATGGACCTGCGGGGCGTGACGCTGTTCTGCCAGGACTGGGGTGGCCTGCTGGGTCTGCGCCTCGTCGCCGCGTTTCCCGAGCGCTTCGCGGGCGTGGTCGTCGCCAACACCGGCTTGCCGGTGGGAACCCCGCTGTCCGAGGGATTCAACCAGTGGCTGGCGTTCAGCCAGAGCACCCAAGACCTGCCGATCGGCCAGATCGTCAACGGGGGCACCGCGCGGCAGCTGACCCCGGCCGAGGTGGACGCCTACGACGCGCCTTTCCCCGACGCCCGCTACAAAGCCGGCGCGTGCCAGTTCCCCACACTTGTCCCCATCACGGCCCAGCACGGGTCCGTGGCGGAGAACAAGGCCGCCTGGCAGGTACTGGCGCAATTCAGCAAGCCGTTCGTCACCGCGTTCAGCGACAACGATCCGATCACCCGAGGCGGGGACGCGATCTTCCAGACCGTGGTTCCCGGCGCCCGGGACCAACCCCACGTCACCCTGCACGGGGCGCATTTCCTGCAGGAGGACTGCCCCGACGACATCGTCGCGGTCATCGAGAGTGTCGCTGCCCGCGGTCGAGACTGACACATGCCGGACCTGGGGTACTCACGTGATCGAAGCGCCCCGTACTGCAGTGCCTGGCCGGACCGTCGTGTCGAGAATCCCGTCTCGGATCAGCGGGGTGCCACCGACGAGTAGGTGCGCCATGCCCGCGGACGGGTGTGTTGGTTCGGCGTAGGTCGCTCGATCCTCGAATGTCTCCAGGTCGAAGACCGCGACGTCGGCGTCGGAACCCACCTGCAGGCGGCCCTTGCGGGCCATCGCCGGAGAGGCGTTCGCCAGGATCTCGGCCGGGATGTGTGTGCACTTCGCGACGGCGTCCCGTAGCTCGATCAGCCGCCGCCGGGTCACGTACTGGGCGAAGAACCGGGCGAAAGTCCCGGCGCTTCGGGGGTGAGCGACGGCGTCGGCAGGAAGCGGCCAGACGTCCCCCTCCACGAGCACGTGGCCGGGCTGTTCCCACGGCATGGCGTCGGAAGCGATAGCACCGCCGGGGTAGAGCACCGAAAGATCCAACAGCCGCTGGTCGGCGGGATCGGTTTCGGGGGAGAGGAAATGCCAGACGATCGGCTGGCCAGGCTCATCCTTCTGGACCCGCCGTAGTTCTTCCTCGTCGCGCACCGGCTCGCCGGTGGCGTTGAGCACGATGTCCGACCAGGTGGCGCCGGTGCGCTCGCAGTAGCAGGGGTGGGCGAGGAAGGCGGCGCCCACCACGGTCGACGCCGCCCCGTACGGATAGGCCTCGGTGGTGATCTTCAGGCCGTGGTGCTGGGCGACCGAGATCAAGTGCGCGCACCGCTCGATGTCGCGCAGGCTGGTGCTGTTGAGGTGACAGATGTGCATGTGTGCGCCCGAACTCGCCGCGTAGGCGATCAATCGCAGGTACGCCTCCTGCGAGCTGTCCGGGTCGATGTTGGACATGTACTGGATGTGGGTGAAGGTCGGGACCGCGTGCCGCGCGGCAAGGTCTGCCACCAGCGAGAGTTCCTGGACGCCCGCCCCCGGGATGTATCCGCTGTTGATCCCTATGCCCAGCGCGCCTTCTGCCAGGCCCCGCTCCAGCCGGTCGATGATACGTTCGCATTGCTCGCGGGTCGAAACATCGTGCTGCCACACCGAATACCGGTAGGCCTGCTGGAAATAGGTCAGGTTGGGATGCGGTTCTCCGATCTGCGGGCACAACTCCGCGATGCGGGCGAAGGTCCACGACGCCGACGCGCCGTAGTTGACAGCCCGGCCGGCGTCGGCCTGCAGGTCGTACCAGTCGCCGACGGGCAGGATGCCGGATTCGAGTTCCAGCGCCGTGGTCACTCCGTCGAACGCCTGGATCCGATCGCCGGGCAGCGACTGGGTGTGGCAGTGCAGATCGATGAACCCCGGGGTTACGACGAGTCCGCGGGCGTCGAGAACCTCGGCGCCGGCCAGGTCGGCGTCCGAGACCGCGGCGATGGACCCCTCGCGGATGCCGATCGAGCGCACCGCGTCCAGCCCGGTCTCCGGGTCGACGACGCGACCACCTGCGACCACGATGTCGAACTCCGGTGCGCCCACGGTGGCGACTCTAATATCGTCCCATGACCGCATCGACGGTCAGCCGGTAACGCGTCCCACCGGTTCCGCCGGCGGTCTCAGGCGGTGATGCCCAGGATCAGCGCGAGGGCGCGGTCGATCTGGCGCAGCGTTTCGGGTGCAAGAGCACCGAGCCGTTCCAACAGTCGGGTTCGCGCGACGGCGCGGACGCCGCGACAGATGGCGACGCTCTCGGAGTCCACACCTTCGGCGGTTGAGACTCGGGGCCGCAACGGAGAGCCGGCGCGCGAACTCGACACAGGCACCACGACCACCAGCTCGTCGTCGACACCGGCCAGGAGTTCATCCACGGAGACGACAACGGCGGGACGGTGCTTGCCCGGCTCGCCAGCGCGGGTGGCACCGAGGGAGACAAGCCAGACCTCGCCGCGCCGCGGATCAGTCACCGCCGACGCCGTCGGCGGCGGCTTGGTCCCAGTCGATTTCCTCATCGTGGACGGCCTGCGCGGTCGCGTCGGCGCGCGTGGCATCGCGTTCGGCGCGCAGCATCGCCTCGCGTTCCGTCCGCGTCGCGAGCTCGGTGAGCAGTGCCGCGAGGGACATGCCTCGCTCGTGCGCCTGGACGGCCAGGCGGTCACGGGTTTCAACCGGAACCCGGATCGTGGTCGTCGGAGTAGACACGCCTTGTAGTCTACAAAGTAGACATCGATAGCGCCACGATCCAGCCGGTGCGCGGTAGTGGATGCGGCCTACGTGCGCCCGGGCAGCCGCATCACGGTTTGCACGATCGGCAGCAGCGATTTCTGCCACACGGTCGGCGGGACGCCGAACGGCGGGTCGAGGTTGAGCACCCGGGCGGTCGCGATCGTCTGTGCCTCGGTGTACTTCAGCAGGCCCTCGGCGCCGTGCCGGCGGCCGACCCCGGACAGGCCCATCCCGCCCATCGGCGCGCTGAGGCTGCCCCAGGCGAACGCGTAACCCTCGTCGACGTTGACCGTTCCCGAACGAAGCCGCGCGGCGATCGCCTCGCCCTCCCCGGTCGACGCCGCCCACACGCTCGCGTTGAGCCCGTACTCGGTGTCGTTGGCCTTCTCGATGGCCTCCTCCACGTCGGACACCGGATAGATCGACACCAGCGGGCCGAAGGTCTCAGTGGCCGCGCACTCCATCTCCGGGGTGACGCCGGTCAGCACCGTCGGCTCGTAGAACAGCGGGCCGATGTCGGGTCGTGCCCGGCCGCCGGCGATCACCTTGGCGCCCTTGGCCTTCGCGTCGTCGACGTGCTGGGAGACGGTCTCCAATTGGCTCTCGGAGATCAGGCTGCCCATATCGGCGGAGAAGTCGTAGCCGGTGCCGAGCGTCATCTTCCGGACCGCCTCGGCGAACTTGCCGGTGAACTCGTCGGCGATGTCCTTCTCGACGTAGATCCGTTCGATCGAGATGCACAGCTGGCCGGCGTTGGAGAAGCACGCCCGGGTGGCCGCCTTGGCCGCCTTGCCCAGGTTGGCGCCCCGGGTGACGATCATCGCGTTCTTGCCGCCGAGTTCGGCGGAGAACCCGATCAGCCGGCGGCCACACTGCTCGGCGAGATGGCGTCCGGTCGCGGTGGATCCGGTGAACATCAGGTAGTCGCAGTTGTCGAGGATGGCGGTCCCGACAACCGAGCCGGGGCCGGGCACGATCGCGTACAGGTCCCGCGGCAGGCCGGCCTGGTAGAGCAGTTCGGCGCAAGCCAGCGCGCAATACGGCGTCTGGCTGTCGGGCTTGAGGACCACCGCGTTGCCGGCGATCAGGGCGGGCACCGAGTCCGAAGCGGTGAGCGTCATCGGGTAGTTCCACGGCGAGATGACCCCGACAACGCCCTTCGGCTGATGGCACACCGTGGTCTTGCCGATCCCGGGCAGCAGCGCCTGCACGTTGTGCGGCTTGAGCAGGTCGGCGGACACCCGCGCGTAATAGTTGGCGTTCGCGATCAGGTCGATGAGTTCCTCCTGCGCCGCCCAGCGGGCCTTGCCCCCCTCGGCTTGCAGCAGATCCATCAGGAAGTCGCCGTTCTTGATCACCAGGTCGCGGTAGCGCTCGACGATCTTGATCCGATCGGCGACCGGCCGCGTGGCCCAATCAACCTGCGCTACAGCGGCTTTAGCCACGGCGGCTTTCACGTCGTCGGCGGTGCCGATCGGGATCGTCGCCAGCGGCTTGCCAGTGAACACCTCCTCGACGATCCGGGTCGGTCGCGCGGCGATGTCGTCGATCGCCACGAGGGAGCGCAACCGGTCGAAGACGTCGGCAGATGGAGCGGGCATGTCGCCACCTCACTGGGATCACAGGTTCTGTTCTGACCACACTATCGGCCCCGGCCTGGTCATTTCCCTCGGCGGGAGTGGCCGAAACCCTCCGAGGGGCTGATCGGTCGGGCGGCTCAGCGCGCGTCGTGGGTGATCCGGCCGTCCATCATCGTCAGTACCACCGGCACGGCGTGGATCTCGTGCGGGTCGACGCGGAACAGGTCGGCGCCCAGCACCGTCAGGTCGGCGGCCTTACCCGCTTTCAGTGATCCGGTCCGGTGCTCGAGGCGCATCTGATACGCGCCGTTGACGGTGTAGCCGCGCAGCGCGTCGTGCAGCCCGATGCGCTGCCGGGCCACCAGTGGGACGTCGTC
>Ga0164296_1002315_pt1 | contig 19164 bp, 17 predicted proteins | sample GEODES057metaG_FD_113533 | JGI IMG/M metagenome (GOLD analysis project Ga0164296, IMG submission 113533) | Dystrophic lake water microbial communities from Trout Bog Lake, Wisconsin, USA - GEODES057 metaG | ecosystem: Environmental > Aquatic > Freshwater > Lake | place: USA: Trout Bog Lake...
ACAAGGCATAGAAGCCCTATCAATGCGGTCTTGAATGTATTTGCTGGATTGTGTGCCTATACTTTTCTGGAAAGATTGCCGTCGATTTTTAACTAGGTAACACCCAAAACTCACGTTATATTAGGGCGTTTTCACATCTAAATCTAAAACATTTACACTCATTTCAAATGAAGTGAAGAACTTTTTTAGGCTGTCTCTTGCATCTTCAAGTGATAGTTTCCCCAATTGTACATCATCTATGATTGGCTTTAGGTATTCCCTTCTATAATCACTTATGGGCTGATAATTTAGTCCTAAAGTATTGATGTCTTCTAGTATTTTGAGTTTCAAATTGAAGTCCCTGTCTTTATTTGGACTAAAAAAATGTGAGCTGTAATCGTATTCTAGATAATAAAAAGGGTCATAAGTGCTTTCATCGGGCTTTAAAATAGAGTTTATCTTTCTTTGCCCTTTTACCTTCACGTTTACATCACTGTGAACGAGAAAAAAGTTAGTCCATCCCAGCCTTTATCTTTTTTTAGGGTACTCTCGTAATGATCTAACTGACCCATAAAATCAAAATCCTTAAATCTTCCCTTTTTCCATTCACTTGGCTTTACTCTATCATAGTCCATCAAATACATTTCAGTATATGCACACAATCCTTTTTGCACCCACAACAAATTTGCTACAATATCCTTGTAAAATCGGAATTCTGAAGAGTTGTATTCAGGATGTTTTACTCCGGTACTGTTTGTTTCGTCTAGCCATTTCTTGTATATAGTAGCAAGCGACAATGACTTTTCAATTTTTCTCATTATTTGGCTAATTGCATATCAAAATCCCAAAAAAGCTTTTCAGCCAAATTTCTATATCTATTATATATCTCCCGTGTTTCTTCCGATTCTGCTTCTCCACTTTCTTTTCTCTTTAGTAATTCACCCCTAAGCATAAGCACTTCGGTTATTTTATCTGCTCGTTCGAAATTATCGGTTTCTTGAACACCAAAAACCTTACTAAGCATTAAATCATAAGTGAGATATGAAGGGCGAATGTGGTAATTATCAACGTGTCTTCCTTTTTCTTCATCATAATATTTTCTTTGATAAACAAACCCATCCTCATCAAACTTCAATTCAACCACCTCCCAGGGTTCAAATGTAGAAGCAATGATAGGCGAGTGGGTAGCGAAGATGAATTGAGAGTTGTGGGTCAATGATGTATAGAAATCTACGATAAACTTTTGCATATTAGGGTACAAAGACCTTTCTGGTTCATCACACAATATCAAAGTTTTATCAGGCTTCAACAAATAAAGTGGTAAAGCAGTAAGCAATATTTGTTTTGTCCCAGTACTCAATAAATGATACGGTACTTCATTGCCTTTAAGGTCTTCCAACTTTACAATACCAATATCACCTCTAGATTCAAATTTAAAATCCCTTTTTACTCTTAGGTTTATATGCTTTAAAATAGGGTCAAGGCACTCTTCTGCTACTTTATTAATTGGATTAATTGCCTTTTTTTTCCATAGTTCCAACTTTCTTACCGCTTTATTAATCGCTTCAACATTAGAAGTATTTTCAACAGCAACTTTGGCAATAGTCTGTTTAAGCTTAATTTCTTCTTCTTGAAATTTTTGTATTTCTTCAAATACCAAGTTCCATATATCTCCTACTTTATCAACAGTGAAATCAATTACTTTTTTGTCTGATAAATTATTACCCGAGGTTTCAAACTCATAATGCAAGTCAGCAGGAAAGTATATATAATGTGTTTTTAATGTTTCTAGAAATTCATTCTGCTTGTTTAAAATACTTTCAAATGAAATATTGTGTTCCTTTTCTATTTTGGCTGTACTCCAACCATAGGTGTTTGTTTTTTTTATTTCATCATAAGATACTGCAATTGGAATTTCCATCCCTTGGAATTTTTTATACACCCTAACTTTTTTAAAGTCTTCTACCTTATACTCTTTCAAAAGAGAGCCAATTGTATATGTATGCCCACCAATTATCTTTAATAATGTAGTTTTCCCCGTACCACTTTGCCCAATAATGCAAACCTTATCCAATGGCTCACCTGCTTTAGGATGTCCTAGTGGGTAAGTCAAATCAATATTTACATCTTTAAATTGATGAAAATCTTTTAAATGTACTCGTGTAATCTTCATTGGTTAAAAGTAATGTTTATAAATGAATGAAGTGATAATAAATATTTAATAATTAGAAACATTTCTTTTCAATCCCTGTCAAAAACCTCCTCTTTTCAATCAAAAAACGCCTTCATTTAATCCAAAAGTGAGGCAAAAAGGTATAAAAGTGACAGGTTTTCACGTAAAAACCTGTCACTTTCTGATTAAATTGCCTCACTTTCTGATTGAATTGCCTTGCTTTTGTATTCTTTTTTACGTTTTTAATCTACTTTTTTGGGTGGAACTACCTGCAATTTCGCGCTATTCACAGCCGATGTATTCATTACACAAAAGAAGCTACAACCCTTTGGTATGATAAGCTTTGCACCTGCAAGCAACACAATGGGTGCGCCAGAAACTATTTTTCCTTTGTAAATCCAAAGGGTTTCTGTACCTGTATTGATGAATGCACCACCAAGTTTTGCTTTTTGCTTTAGTTTGGTAAAGCCAAATGGAATTTTTATGTTTCTTGTTTTCAAAACTTTTGGGGTATCCACTACCGTATATCCATATTCGCCCAAGGCTTTTTCGTCTCCCGAATATAGTTTCATCAAAAAGACACCAATCATACGGATATGTTTCAATGGCAGTGCCCAATCGTTTACCATATCGTTGTGAGCCTTACCTGCATCTTTTTTTGCCGCCTTCATATTGGTTTCCAATACCGCTGCATCAGCAATACTGGTAACATAATCCGATAGGCTAATATTCTTTTTAACTAAATACTGCGCCAACGGGCTAACCTCTGGCAATTCATAGCTATCGTTCTTGGCTTTGAAGCCAGTAAGCAACGTTGTCCAACCGGCAACGTCGGTAGGCAAAGTAATTTTTCCACCAGTAGTAATTGTTACATCCCAATCGCCCAAAGTTTTATACATGGGTTCGTAATAGGGTTTTAAAAACTGGAACGATCCATTCAAGCCTACCGTAATAGGCAACATCAATGCATCGCGATCTTCGCAATACTTTTCCCCTTGCTTTGTTAACGTTAAATTGTTTGCATAATGGCCAGCAGCCGTAACCCCATTAGCTACATCGTCGGTTAAAACAATACCTTTTTTTGCCAAAAAAGCAATCAATGGACTCGATGACCCATCGTCTGTAACCTTAGTAAGGATGTTTCCCAAAAGAACCGTTTGATCATTAAAAACTGTAGGAATTTTGTTGTGTGACATAATCGTTATATTCAATGATTAATAATTATTAATTAATCTAGGCTAGCAAGCTACCTAAGTATTTATATTTCCAATGAATAACCAAATCTATTTTGGTATTAGCAGCCTTTTTAGGGCGATTGTGCATACGTAAATGGATATTAGGGAGGGAAATGAGGGATTTGTTGGTTTTAGGATTTATTTTATTGAAGTTATCTTATTCTTCTTCCTCATCGGGTGGGCGGTTTTTTGCGGCAATGGCGGCTTGCTCATCCAGATAATCCAATATTTTACTGTCTGTTGAACTATTAAACTTCCTTCCAAACAGTTTTCCACTTTTAATTAATTTTTCTGCATCATCAATTGTAAGCGTTTTTGGTTCAGATTTGTTTTCTGAAACATCGATATAACGCAGATTATTGTTCACCATATCTGATTTATAATCTGAATTATACATCAATGTTTGAAAAAAGAACTCACTACTGCCTCGTGTGTATTTGAAAAACGAAGAAACACTAGGGAAGTCTAACAGATAATCTGAAATGATATTGGCATGGAGCGAAGAAATGGTAAACCATTGCGAACCGCCTAAAGCCTTCATAGATTTGGGGACCCGCCTTGCAGGAAGGATGAAACTTACCAACTTTTCTAGCATTTTACTTCCCAAAAAAGGATTGTAGCCAAAATAATATTTCTTTATTCGTTTTGCGCCATCTGCCCATTCGCTATCTGCAGGACGATATTCCGTAAATATTTTACCGGGGTTTTCTTTAAAAAATTTATGAATATCATAAACATCCATCAATGGATAATCTTGCCCACTCAACAAATTGATATAATCGAATCGTTTGTGCGATTGAAGGATGTAGTCAAAACCATTCAATGCGGCTTCAACCATACTGTAACCGTTATTGTAAATTTTAACGCGGGGTCTTATAAAATGTACCTGTCCCAAGTTTTCCAAATCTAGAAAAGGGGTAATATTTGTTTTAAGGTCAACGTGAATAAAGAAATCCGCATTACGATGTTGTAAGCGTTTGATAAGTCTTTCTAAGTGCTCGGGGTTGCCGTCTGTTAATATCAGATGTGCTATTCTCATTAATCTTTGTTTTGTAAGCAGTTAATTTAAGTGGGTTGCTCCCTGTGATGAGGAGAAATAAATTATGCTTCAAAGATAGTCTAATGCAGAATTTGGTAGCAGAATTGAATATAAGTTTTGGTAGTAATTATAAAAAATCATCAACAAATTAAAGAACCATATCCCTAAATAGTTACGGTGATTCTTTTAATGGCATCACTCATTTCTTTAATCAGACTTAAATCTTTTTCTATTGCATTGCCAACGACTATTACGTCTGCACCAGCTTTGCAATTAAGGTAAGCCTTTTCGGGGGTAGTTATCCCGCCGCCAATTATCAAAGGACTTTCTATATGGGTTGCAACAGTTTGTATCATTGCTTCTGTTATTGGTTTTTTAGCACCACTACCGGCATCCATGTAAATTAGTTTCATGCCAAGCATCTCGCCAGCCATCGCAGTACACATGGCTATTTCATTTTTGTCGGCAGGAATTGGACTTGCATTGGAAATGTAAGAAACCGTGGTTGGAGCGCCACCGTCAATAACCATATATCCGGTGGGTATTATTTCAAGGCCACTCTTTTTTACATACGGTGCAGAGATTACGTGCTGCCCAATTAATAGTTCTGGATTTCTTCCAGAAATTAGGGATAAATATAACAAAGCATCAGCATAGCGACTAACTTGAGAAGGGGAACCGGGAAATAAAACAACCGGAATGTCGCAATTGGCTTTTATCTGCTGTATGCACTCGTCTAAATGATTAGAAATAACCAAACTTCCGCCTACAAAAAAGTAATCGACCCTTGCATCAATGCCAAGAGATACCAATTGATCGATACTAGAAGGTGAAACCTTATCGGGATCTATAAGTACCGCAAAAGATTTTTGACCTTGTCTTTTTTTGTCAGTAAAAGTTTTATACAACGCTTGCTTCATGCAGTATTTTGTAAGTGTTAGATGCAAAAGTGCAAAAAGTTATTTGCTAAATACCATTATTTGAAAATTATTTGAAATTAAGATATATAAAACAACGCTTTTGCTGCACCCCTGCAATATAAAAAAGCTTTTGCAACAAAGGGAATTTATTTAGAATAAACCTATTCAAATTTGGAAATATAAAAAATAAGCCACCCGTTAGAGGCAGCTTATTATAAATTATTTTCTTGATTAATTATAAATCTGTGATAGGGGCGTGCTTTGGAACTAGTAGCTTCATCATTGACCATGCAGATAAATAAGCCAACGCGCATACCGTAAACATGATACCATACGCTACAGAAACATTGGAAGAAATGAAATGTCTAGCTTCGGTTAGCATATTACTATCAACCAATACGCTTTTTAAGTTATCCATTTTTACTTTATCTAAAGGTATTGCATCCGTAGCTTTTACGAGACCTGCTTTTGCAGCTTCCATTACCCCTTTTATGCGGTATTTATCTTCCAGTCCACCAGCAAGCAATTGAACTAGTACTCCTCCTAAACCACCTGCGGCTGCACCAATACCGGTAACAGAACCTACAGCTTTTTTAGGGAACATGTCCGATACGGTAGTAAACAGATTGGCGCTCCAAGCCTGGTGAGCAGCCCCACCAATACTAATTATTACAATTGCGGCCACAATACCCAGACTAGCAGCATATTGTGTACTTAATAATAATAAGGGTGCGAAAGCAATGATTAGTAAAGCAGTCATACGAGCTTTGTATGTTTGCCAACCTTTATTCATAAATATCATTGGGATTGATCCTCCGAATACGGATCCTACAATAGCTACCCCATACACGATGAAAGTAGAAATCATTACAGTATGCTTGGTAGTAACAGGATCCATCCCTACACAAAATTGTTGTTTGATATACGTGGGAAGCCAAAATAATAAGAACCACCAGATACCATCGGTCATGAATTTTCCTAATACAAAAGCCCATGTTTGTTTGTAAGTAAGCATTCTGTACCAAGGCACTTTTTCCTTAACCACTTCGGTTACCACTACTACTTCGTCACCACTATGAATGTAATCGTATTCTTCTTGTTTAATTTTTCCTTTTGCAAGCAATTCCTTTGGAGTGCCATACAATCTACTCCAGAATAATAGCCATATAAAACCAATAAAACCAGTAATAATAAAGGCCATCTGCCAACCATGGAATATGCCCAAGAAAAGACTATGACCTTCGGAAGGATTCCAAGTAGATAGAATTAGGGGAATTATTAGGGCGCAAATCATTGCACCTATATTGGAGCCAGAATTAAAAATACCAGTAGCTAAAGCACGCTCTTTTTTAGGGAACCATTCTGCTACAGTTTTAATTGAAGCCGGAAAGTTTCCTGCTTCACCAGCACCAAAAATAGCTCTTGCTACATTGTGAGCCCACAAGCCAATACCCATAAAAGCACTGGAAATACCTGCAACGGACCATAGGATAAGCGAAGCGGCAAGTCCCTTCTTGGTGCCAATTTTATCAATAATAAAACCTGCAAACAAAGTAAAGCCTGCATAAAACCCTGTGAAAATAGCTGTTAGATAAGAAAAGTCTGTTGAAGACCATCCAAATCCATTTGGTTGTGCCGTACAAAAATAATCTTTTAAATAGCCAATTACATTTCTATCCATGTAATTGATAGTAGTAGAAAACAATAACAGGGTCACAATCGTCCACCTATACTTTCCTATTTGTTCTTTTGTCATAATGCAAGTTTAATTGGGGTAAGAGTTGATTTATATACATTGCTTTTAATAGAAATAGTTGTACCATAAAGACTAATTATAATCCTATGATACAACTATCAATTATTCATTTTTATCCGGTTTTAACCCTTCACAGCCTTGATGATTGCTAAAGTTTCTATTGTCAATTTTTCAATTGCTGCATAATCTTTTTGCTCCATCAATTTCTTGCTGATTAGCTTGCTACCCATACCTACCGCACAAACGCCTGCTTTATACCAAGCTGAAATATTTTCGTGTGTTGTATCTACACCACCAGTTGGCATAAATAATAAATTAGGGAAGATGTCTTTGATACCACTTAAAAACTCGGGTCCTAACATATTTCCTGGGAACAACTTAATAAAAGTAACACCAGTATTTTCAGCTTCTATGATTTCTGTTGGGGTCATACAACCTGGTGCATACAACATTTCTATTGTATTACAGAATTCAGCAACTTCCTTTACAAAGCCCGGGCTAATCATAAAATCAGCTCCTGCATCTACATAGATTTCAGCAGTTGCTAAATTCTTAATAGTGCCAATACCCAATTTCAAACCAAGCATTTCAGCATTTCTAAGCGCAACGAGCTTCTTGAAGTTTCTCAGAGCAGCTTCACCACGATTAGTATATTCTACTGCCTTGATACCAGCTTTGTAGATTGATCTTAAAATCTCAACGCTTACTGTTTCGTCTGCATTGAAATATAGTGGCAACATTCCTTGCTCAACTATAATGTCGACTATTTCTTGTTTCTTACTCATCTTAGATTATTTTTAATTGTGATTAAATGATTTGAATGATGCAATGATTGATAAAAGAAAGACTGTTAATTAAGTAAACAATCATTTCTCTCATTCAAATCATTTAATCATTATTATATTTTTACTTTTATAACCAACTTCTTTATTTCAGCATCACCGCCAATCATTGGTGCGTGTACGTCTTCTGGAAAGAATATAGCAAACTGATTGTCTGTTAACTGAAAATAAGTATCAGGGGCTTCGTCATAAAAAAGCACGTCTTTCTCAGGATTGTAATCTCCTTTTGTTGCAACACATTTCTCCCTCGGCTTCCATGCAATTGTTTCTATGCCACTAATACAAAGCTGTATATCAATGTTTTGGTTGTGGCATTCAAACTTTGCCAAAGAATCAGCAGCTGTCTTTCCTTTGTTGTTGGAAATAATTGCTTTTAAACCATCAGCAATATCAGATTTACCAACTTCGGCATTTGCCAAATCAGTACTCTTGATGTATTCGAACGCCTTTGCAAACAAAGGATGCACGCTAAAATATTTATGTGCATTCTGAATTGTATCTATTATCATGATTGTATTTTTTTGTTTTAAGTATTAGGTTTTAGGTATTAAGTAATAAGAAAAATTCAAAGACTTGATTACTTACAACTTAATACTTATTACCTAATACCTCCAACCTATTACTAATTAGCGTTGAACACGTCCGCTACCATCGCCCTTAACAATACCCATAACCTCTTCCACAGTTACTTGGTTTAAGTCACCATGAATAGTATGTTTCAATGCAGAAGCAGCAACACCAAATTCAGCAGCATCAGCCATTGTTTTACCACTTACCAAACCATAGATAAAACCAGAAGCGAAGCTATCTCCACTACCAACTCTGTCAACAATACGTACTTGATATTCTTTGGTATGATAAAACTCTGTTCCATCATAAACCAATGCGCTCCAACCATTATCTGAAGCACTGTAGCTTTCACGTAAAGTAGAAGCGATGTATTTGAAACCGAATTTGGCTTTCATTTGTTGGAACACACTCTTGTATCCATCCAAATTCAATTCACCTTTAGTTACATCTGTACCTTCAGATTTGAAACCCAAGGAAGTTTCTGCATCTTCTTCATTACCGATACAAACATCAACGTATTCGCAAAGCTGAGTCATTACTTCCCTTGCTTTTTCTTTACTCCACAATTTCTTACGGTAGTTTAAATCGATACTTGTAGTGATACCTTTTGCTTTTGCAGCTTTCAAAGCAGCTAAAGTTAACGCAGCAGCCTTATCGCTCAATGCAGGGGTGATGCCGGTTGTATGGAACCAAGAAGCTCCCTCAAATATGGCATCCCAATCAAATTCAGACGCATCAACATCAGCAATAGCTGCACCAGCACGGTCATATATTACTTTACTAGCACGCATTGAAGCACCTGTTTCTAGGAAATAGATACCTATACGGTCTCCACCTCTAGCCACAAACTGTGTATCAACACCATATCTGCGCAAATGATTGATTGCAGCCTGACCCAAAGCATCTTTTGGAACTTTGCTTACAAATCTTCCTTGCAAACCATAATTACAAATTGCAGCAGCTACGTTTGCTTCGCCACCACCATAGGTTACATCAAAATTGTTCGCTTGCTCGAAGCGTTGAAAACCCGGAGTAGATAATCTCATCATTATCTCACCCAATGTTACTACTGTTTTACTCATTGTTTTTATTATTGAAAGTGTAAAAAGAAATAAGAAGTATGAAATATGAAGTATGAGTTAAGAATATTTCATACTTCATATTTCAAATTTATTTAAGCGTTGCTATCGGTGCCGGATCCATATCCGTAAACTCTTTGTTTTCACCTGCCATTGCCCAGATAAATCCGTAATTAGAAGTTCCTGTTCCAAAGTGCATAGACCACGGTGCAGAAATTACTGCTTCGTGATTTGCCATAACCAGATGCCTTGTTTCTTGTGGTTCGCCCATTATGTGGAATACACGGTGTGCTTCTGCAACATCAAAATAGAAGTAAACTTCCATTCTGCGGGTATGCGTATGTGGTGGAACAGAATTCCAAACACTTCCTGGTTCCAATACAGTCAATCCCATTACCAACTGGCAACTTTGAATGCCATCGTTATGGATGTATTTGTAAATAGTTCTTTTGTTTGAAGTAGAGATATCGCCCAAATTAACAGGAGCAGCTTGAGCCTTTGTGCAACTAGCATTAGGATAAGCGTGGTGTGCTGGTGTTGAAATCAAAAAGAAGCTTGCTGGATCATTTGCATTGGAAGAGCTAAAACGTACTTCTTTAGTGCCTTTACCCAAATAAACTGCTTCTAGTTTTTCTATTTCATACTTCACTCCATCAGCTTCTACCGTACCTTTTCCTCCAACATTGATGATACCAATTTCTCTTCTTTCCAAAAAGAAATTAGCCTTCAATTCTGGTTCATTAGGCAATTCTATTTTCTTGCTCACAGGCTTTACACCACCAATAATTACACGGTCGTAATGCGAGTAAACCAGTTTAAGCACATCGGCTTGTGTTAATTCTTGCACAAGGAAGTTCTCACGCAATTCTTTTGTTGACATTGTAGCCGTCTCTTTCGGGCTATTTTGAAATCTTATTTCCACTTTAATTAGTTATGAGTTATAAAATATGAGTTATGAACTTAATTATGAGTTATGAAATATGAATGATGAGTAATCTGTTATGTTCTAAAACTCATAACTCATCATTCATAACTCATAACTACCTTCCCATCCATCCACCATCTACCGTCAATATCGTTCCATCTACATAGTTAGAAGCATCCGAACTTAAGAAAACCACCGGGCCTTTAAAGTCTTCTGGTTCGCCCCAACGTCCTGCTGGTATCCTTCCCAAAATAGATTTGCTTCTTTCTGCGTCTTCTCTCAATGCCTGGGTATTATCTGTAGTAATATAACCTGGTGCAATACCATTTACATTCACCCCTTTGCTTGCCCATTCGTTAGCAAATGCTTTTACCAAACCACCCACGGCCGATTTACTAGCAGCATAACCAGGCACATTGATGCCCCCTTGGAAAGTGAGTAAAGAACAAGTAAATACAATCTTTCCCTTTCCACGGGCAATCATGTCCTTACCAAATTCGCGGGTAAGGATAAATTGCGCATTCAGGTTTATGTTGATCACTTTGTCCCACATTTCATCTGGATGTTCAGCTACTGGAGTACGAAGGATGGTACCTGCATTATTAATCAATATGTCTAATGCCGGCTCATTGGCCTTCACTTTAGCTATAAAAGAATAGATAGAATCCCTGTCACCAAGGTCGCATTGATAGGCTTTGAAGGTTCTACCGGTTGCGGTTACTGCTTTTTCTACCTCGCTTCCTACAGCTGATAACCTGCTGGATACACCAACAATGTTGGCACCTGCTTCTGCCAAACCAACGGCCATTGCCAAACCAATACCGCTGCTGCAACCAGTAACAAGGGCTGTTTTGCCTGATAAATCGAAACTGTTTTTAATGCTCATTTTATATACGTTGAATGTTTTTCGGAAAATTGAATGGATACTATTGACGGGGTAATATTATATACTCGGTTTGTCAAAATAAAGTTTGTTTTAAAAATGTCGCAATCGTTAAGTAGCAATTTTGTAGCCTTCATAATTTCATCTTTTGAAGCAACAGCGCAAACATATTAAGAAACACCAACTAAAATGCTGATTTATTTTATTTTTTTAAATTAAATCCTTAAAAAAACAGTTATTTTTTTCAATAATCAAATCGCAATCGTTATCGGCTTTCGTTCTTTTGCTTTTAAAAAACACAAAGTGGTATTTAAACAAAAAGTACAGCTCCGCCTTTTATACAGTCAACTGCATTGGGCTGTATTCCTTTGCCGCATCTGCTTTTATTATTTCTCTTGCAATAAGTTCTTACAACACCTTCGTACCTTAGTGGCAAACCATTCCCCGCCTTTCCCATCATCCTGCAACAATGGGAACATAAGTTGGTCAGTTAATCACTAAACCTTCTCAATCGCTTCCTGTCTTTGTTTCTATTGTATTTACTTTTTTAAAATAATTCATTGATGAAAAGAACGCTCTTGCTTGTCGTTGCAACCCTTGTGATAGTGGTTGTAGGCTTTGGTCAGTATGTAAATAATCTATCCCCATTTGCGGATAAACCTTGTGATTCATATAGTAATTATAGGGATGAGAACGGCAAACCGGGAGTATTGATTTGGGGCAATGCAAACCCAAAAGATTTTGGAAACCGCCCTGTTACCTTTAATTATGAAGGGGTGCGCAAGGTGAACCAAGTGCCTGCGCCGGGTGTGCATCCACGCATCTATTTTGGGCCAGATGACTTGCCTGAAATAAGAAAGAACCTCAAGGAAACCCAATGTGGACAGGCTTGTTGGAAGAACATATTGTCGTGGACGGAGATGATGAAGGGGAATTATGATGATAAGAAAGAGTATGCACAACCCGATGTTTGGAAAGGTGAATTTGGGGGGTTGCATGGAAGGGTGCCGCTGTTTAGGTTGGGTATCCAACGGGTGAAAGGACACGAATACAATTATAATCCATTGGCGAAGGCTGTTTATGATGGATTGGCGAATGGCACTGCCACTTCTTTCCCCGAGTTTTATTGGGATGCTTTCTCGTTGGAAGCCTTTAGGTGTCTGATTGAAGATGATAAGGCAGGGGCTGAGAAACTGGCGAAAGCGGCAATCACTGCCTTGAAGATTGATGTTGCAAAGAGGGATTCTATTCGCGCAGCAAAGAATATTACCAAGCCAAATGAGCAACCTATTGGACGATTCCAGTTGGCATTTACGTATGATTTTATCTTTAATTGGCTAACGCCTGAGCAGAAGAAGGCAATGCACGATGAGCTTGCCGAAAACACTTGGAGCCACGACAACTATGGCACGTTCAATACTTCGGAGTCTTCCAGAAGCAACTGGGCTACGTTCTCTTATTGGTTGTTTGAGGTGTTGGCTATTGAAGGTGAGCCTGGTTTTAACGACCTTAAAGTAAAAGGTATGTACAGAGGCTGGCACAATTTAATGACGTATGGTTGGTTTCAATCGGGGGCAACCTTTGAAGGGGAAGCCAAGAATCAGTTGGGTATGGATGGCATCATAACCTTCGCAAAGCGCACACAGATGTATGGTTTCGAGGACATTTCTGGGCATCCTTATTTGCAGGCTTATGCAAAGAACTTTTTGCCGCATAGCATTATCCCGCAGGAAGATGGCTTTATAAAATATGATTTATTAGGGGGCTGTCACGGTAAGTCGGGCGGGGCAAATATCAGTGATTTGTTGGGGTTGAAGTATATGTTTCCGGATGATAAAAAGATAGATTGGGTGTATCACAAGGGTATGCACGACGATTATAGCAACGTGCCTGACCGACCAGATGGATATTTCAATGCAATTTTGTTCTTTGCCATCTTCGCTACGGACTTTGATAAAGACAATAATGACCCATCGAAGCTGAACCTTGGCAACACCTTCTTTTGTGGCGAACGTGCGCTGATGATGACCAGAAGTAGCTGGTCTACCAAGGATGCTTTGATGCTGAACCTACATACCCGTCAGGCAAATGGAGGACATCCTTCTGCGGATAGAAACGCTATTATGGTGGCTGGTGCAGGCAGGGTTTGGAGTCCTATTCAAGGAGGACGTGCCTTTGATAATTACAAACAAAGTGTGGTGGTGATTGATAAGCATCCGCAAGATGAACACACGCCAGCTTCGATGGTGGACTTTAAGGATGAACCCTTCGCCACGTTTGCAGTTGGCGATGCCAAATATGCTTGGGATTATAACAACAAAGAACAAGAGCGGAAGAAGGGATATTATACCGTTGCCGATGTTCGAGCAGGTAAGGTTGAGATGCCCAAGACAGGCAATTGGGAACTAGAACCTAATACAGTGAATCATTTTAGTTACCTCAAATTGCCATACAAATACCTCGATGTTCCCCGCAGCGAAACCCCGCATTGGATATTGCCAACAGGTGCTGTGCGTCCTTTTTTGCGTCAAGTGAATTATCCGGTGATAAAAGCATTCCGCACGGCGGGTATTGTGAGGGCTACAAACCCTTATGCCATTGTGGTGGATGATATTGCCAAAGATGATCAGGTGCATCATTATGACTGGATACTGACACTGGAACACGACATACAAATAGTGAGTACGACCAAACTAAATGACCACGAGATGGACATTGTCCTTACAGGTAACGACCCTGAGCAAAAGAGTAGCTGGGACAAAGACTCATTGCCTGCAAAGTATAGCGGCAAAGTGCCTGACAAGCAACCAATGCTATTGGTGAAAGTGCTGAATATGAACAATACTGTTGCTACTAACACCGTGAACATCGAGGAGTGGCGCAGCAATAACCCCAAAAGCCTTGAGAGTAATGTAAGGAAACTTGTGATACCTGCTGATGCAGTTTCGCCCGATTATAAAGTACTGTTGTACCCGTACCGCAATGGAGATGAGCTACCTAAAACTAGTTGGAACAGCAGCCATACCAAGCTATCTGTGAAATGGAGTAATGGCGAAAAGCAAGAGGTTGATTTTAGTACTAACCCCGATGGCAGAACCCATATAGCTATCAAGCAAGGAGAGAAGAGTTTTGTGCTTTAATTAGATAATCTAAACAACAAGCCCTTATGAAGTATCGCAACTTCATAAGGGCTTGTTTATTGAAGAACTATGTAATTCTATCTTTCCTTATGCTTCCAATAATTTCGCAATATCAAACTTCTTCATCTGCATAAAAGCAGCCATTACCCTAGGTGCTTTTTCAGGGTCGCTCATTAGTTTGCCCAATATGGTAGGCACTATCTGCCAACTCACGCCGTATTTATCTTTCAGCCAGCCACACATACTTTCCTTGCCGCCTTCCACTAGGCTATCCCAGTAAAAGTCGATCTCCTCCTGCGTTTCGCATTCCACCACAAAAGAAACTGCTTCGTTTGGGGTAAAATGTGGGCCTCCATTCAGTCCCATGAATATCCTTCCATTCAAATCGAACCTCACCACCATCGGTGTATCGACTAGGATGGACGATGGTTTGAAGATGGAGCAATAAAAAGTAGCCGCTTCTTTGGCATTGTTATTAAACCAAATGCAGGGATAGATAGGCTGTGTCATGTGATTAATTTTAAAGTGTGATTATGAATGATTTGAATGAATGCAATGATAAATACTGAACCAAAGGTGTCTCATCTACTGGTATTTTGCAAGCTATTATCATTATATCCAAAACAAATATAGATAAATAGAACCTACTCATCACTTCTTATGATTTAATGTGGTATCAATGAGGCATTATTGCCTACTTACCCGTCAATGTTAGTACATAAAGAGGTCTATTGGTGTGCAGAAGGGCAATAAGTAGGTGCAGAGACGCCATTAGTACTTACAAGAAGAGTCTTGTCACGTGACAAAGCCCCTCTTGTAGCACATAAAATCCTATTATTCACTAAAACTACCCAATAATGTGGTGCAAGGGGCATTTCTGTAGCACACAAACCTCTTGTTGCACCACCAAAAGCTCAATTATGTGCTACTTATATTGTTTTGTTAGGTACAAATACTGTTTCTGTAGCACATAATACCGCCTTGTCGCGTGACAAGACTCATTAATGACAACAAGCAACCTTTACATTAATACTTGTTGCTGAATGATTAAAAAAGAGAGAGTATTGGTGAGAAGATTATATTTGACAATTGAACGATTGCTGTTGTTTGAAGCTTTAATAGGCGATACTATATATTTGTGAAGGGGATTTGGATTAAATTTTAGAATATGAATAAAAGAATAATTTATTTCAATGCTGTTTATTATGTAGTAACTCTATTCTTGATAATGAAAGGAAGATTGGATCCAAGCAGTTCCTTAGGCTACGGTTATTTTATTATAATATTCTGGGTAATTTCACTAATAGCTCTTGTTATTTTATTAATCAGCAAAATAATTCAAGTAAAATCCATTCCTGATTACATTGGTATTCTTACTGCTACTCCAATATTGACTTTAATCTGCATTTCAATTATTTTAGCATTTAACCCACTCGCTCAATAATTTCTAAAGCATAATTATATAAATAAAGGAAAGTTGCAACTTTCGGGAAGTTAGTAAAACGATAACTATACAACAATGAATACATTTTATAAAGGACTCTTTGAATACGGCAATAACCTCAATAGGCAATTGATAAATATTTATATTGACAATCCGGAGAAGACTTCGGAAAAGGCAATAGTGCTTATTAACCATATCTTCAATTCGCACGAGGTTTGGAATAGTAGGATACTTCAAAAGACGAACACCGTTACCCCTTGGGATATTCGCCAGCCAGAATTGTACACGGAAATAGAAGAAAACAACTTCGAAACATCAAAGCATATCATTGATACATTCGATTTGAATACCGTTATCCATTACTCAAACTTTAAGGGCGACCCCTTTAAGAATACCATTGGGGATATATTGTTTCACGTAATCAACCACTCTACTTATCACCGTGGGCAAATAGCCAGCGACATTAAACAGAGTGGGCTGCAACCGATTGTTTCGGATTATATACACTACAAAAGATAGTAATTATTAGATAGTAGATAGTAGTTAAGCAGGAGACCATGCCGCTTAACTCTAATATCTACTAACTAATATCTAATATCTAACGCTTAGATTTGCCGCCTTAACATTAAAGTAATATGAGTAAACACGCCTTTATATTTCCCGGTCAGGGATCGCAGTTTAGTGGGATGGGCAAAAGCCTTTATGAAGAGAATGCAACCGCCAAAGAACTGTTTGAACAAGCTAATGAGATACTGGGTTTTAGGATTAGCGACATCATGTTTGGAGGAACGGATGAGCAGTTGAAACAAACCAATGTTACGCAGCCTGCCATCTTTATCCACTCCGTAATTGCTTATAAAACATTGCCCGACGTAAAGCCAGACATGGTTGCAGGGCATTCATTGGGCGAGTTCTCTGCATTGGTGGCGAACAACACACTAAGCTTTGAAGACGCATTGAAACTAGTAAGCATCCGTGCAAACGCAATGCAGAAAGCCTGCGAAATAACACCGGGTGGAATGGCGGCAGTATTGGCATTGGCAGATGATATAGTAGAAAAGATTTGTGACGAAATACAAACCGAAACAGGCGAAACAGTAGTGGCAGCAAACTATAACTGCCCCGGGCAATTGGTAATAAGCGGTTCGGTATCAGGAATAAACATCGCTTGCGAAAGATTGAAAGTAGCAGGTGCAAAACGTGCATTGGTATTGCCAGTGGGCGGCGCATTCCATAGTCCATTGATGGCGAGTGCCAAAGAAGAATTGGCAGCAGCAATAGCGGCAACAACTTTCAACACACCAAGCTGCCCGGTATATCAAAACGTAGTTGCAAAAGCAGTGACAGACCCCAACGAAATAAAACAAAACTTGGAAGCACAGCTGACAGGCGCAGTCCGCTGGACACAATCCGTGGAAGCAATGATAGCAGACGGCGCAACAGAATTCACAGAAGTAGGCCCAGGAAAAGTATTGCAAGGATTGGTGCAGAAGATAATATCAGTTAACAGTAAGCAGTAAACAGTGAAGAGAATACAGTTAATAGTGAATTGCGAAATGAGGAGAGATTACTATAAACAACTTACTGTTTACTTATAACTGCTTACTGTTCACTGATAAATGCGATATTTGCATCTTTGAAACATCGGTCATTAGTTTATTGCCGATATAAATACTTCCCTACCAATGAGTGATGAAATAAAACACGAATGTGGACTTGCCTATATAAGACTTAGAAAACCTTTTTCATATTACCTGCAACAACACGGAACGGTGATGTATGGCCTTAACAAGCTGTACCTACTCATGGAAAAGCAACACAACCGAGGCCAGGATGGTGCAGGGATAGCGGCTGTAAAACTGAATGTGGAGCCGGGTTATCCTTTCCTCTCAAGGCTTCGTAGCAATCAGAAGCAACCAATTGTAGATATATTCAGTAAGATAAATACAGAAGTTGCCGAACTGGTAAAGTATCAGAAGGACATCATGAAGCATCCGGGGTTGATGAAAGGTCATGTTCCTTATATGGGTGAACTGTTGATGGGGCATCTTCGCTACGGAACACAAGGGAGAAACAATGTAGATTTCTGTCACCCGTTCATCAAAAGAGATACACAGCCCGGAAGGAACATTGCATTGGCAGGTAACTTTAATCTGGTAAATACAGATGAACTGTATGCCTTACTAAACATAGAACCCGGTGACTTTCAAAAGCAAAGTGACCTTGCCGCCATGATGGAAGTAATACATAACTTTCTAGTAAAGGCTGATGAACAATCCCCTAACAATGCCAATGTAAAAGAAGTATTGCAAAAATCTTTGCCATTGTTTGATGGTGGTTATACTGTTGGTGGCTTATTGGGCAATGGACATAGCTTTGTTTTCAGGGATGCCCATGGTATCCGTCCTGCATATTACTATATAGATGACGAAGTGATTGTTGCTGCAAGTGAAAGAGCGAGTATTCGTACCACTTTCAATGTTGGAGAGAATGAAGTAGAAGAATTGATGCCGGGCAATGCACTATTGGTAGATAATCAAGGCAACTATTCCATACAACAGATAGTACCTGCCAAAGAACGCAGGGCTTGTAGTTTTGAAAGGATATATTTTAGTCGTGGTAGTGACGAAAAGATATATAGGGAAAGGATTGCATTGGGATATCATCTTAGCAAAAGGATTTTGGAAAGAATTAATTATGATTTAAAGAATAGCATCTTCTCATACATACCAAACACTGCCGAAGTTGCTTTTTATGGATTAGTAAAGGGCATGGAAGATTACCTTAACCAGATTAAAGTAAAGAGAATACTTAGCTGGGGAAGCGACTTTGACGAAGAGAAGTTGCAGGAGATGATTAATCGTAAGATTCGTCAGGAAAAGATTGCTATAAAGGATGTAAAAATCAGGACATTCATTACCGAAGATAGCAGTAGGAATGAAATGGTGCAGCACGTTTATGACATTACTTATGGAACTGTCCGCGCCAATGAAGACACACTGATAGTAATAGACGATAGCATTGTAAGAGGCACTACTTTAAAGGAAAGCATCGTTAAAATGCTTGGCAGATTGAAGCCTAAAAAGATAATAGTTGTTTCTTCTGCTCCTCAGATTCGTTACCCCGATTGTTATGGTATCGATATGAGCAAATTGGGCGACTTTATTGCTTTTCGTGCG
>Ga0164296_1002316_pt1 | contig 19156 bp, 19 predicted proteins | sample GEODES057metaG_FD_113533 | JGI IMG/M metagenome (GOLD analysis project Ga0164296, IMG submission 113533) | Dystrophic lake water microbial communities from Trout Bog Lake, Wisconsin, USA - GEODES057 metaG | ecosystem: Environmental > Aquatic > Freshwater > Lake | place: USA: Trout Bog Lake...
AGAAATTCATGGACAGCATCATTCAAAAGTATTTAGACGCAGACACGATAAAATCAATAACTCATACTACAACTTATGGAACAGCTATTAATAAGACTTTTATTAAGTAAATTGGTATAAGTAAAATTTATAGTTGGAATAAACAGGAAATAGTTTCTTGAAGCTATCCACTTTTGTATTTATCAATTTTTCCACATCTCTTTTATGAGCTTTGTATTTACATTCTATCAATGCGATGCTTTCTCCATTAAACATCACCAAGTCAAACTCTCCTTGTGAGCGTTTGGATCTTATCTCTAAGTTCTTTGATATGGAATCATATTTAATGCCTCCCAATACAGGATTATCCAATAAAGAGTTATAAAAATAATCTTCTGTATTGCTGCCATTATTGTCAGTGATACCACCCAGATGGATACCCATTCTTTCGAGAGTTGCATCTGTTTCTTTCATTTTTATGGTCAACTCAGTGTTTGAGACTGCCAACCCGGCCACCAATTCCTTTAATTCATTGTCTGTCATTATCTACTATTTCTACAAAGATACCTTTTCTGTAGCAGAACGTTGATAAAACAAAAAGTGCAGCCACCGCCTGTAGGTAGTAGCTGCACTATTAAACCTGACAGGTCTTCAAGACCTGTCAGGTTTGGGTAACGGCTTTTGCACGCCTTTTATATTTAACCAAGTAACGTACAGGCACTGGACGGGAGTCCATCGCCAGTTGCTCACATTCAAACATTCCTGCGCTAGATGGGCAGCTTTATTATTACTTTTCTAACCACATAGCCACATTAGGCACATAAGAAAGATTATAAAAAGGAAGAAACGTTTCACTTTAAGGTCACATAGACTTAACTGGCAGCTAAAAACTACTTTCTTCTATGTTTTTTATGTCTTCTTTTTATAAACTATGTGCCTATTGTGGCTATTTGGTAAAAAAATAATTCATATGCGTTTGCCCTGTACATAGCATCATTCATCCTCTTTATTGTAATTATGTATAGCTTCGGTTACTTCTCCCGATTCGCTGTAGTGTATTTCTTCCCCATTCCTTTTGCCGTTCTCATAAAATATGGTACATTTAAGTTTACCGTTTTCATAATAGTGTTTTTCTAGACCGTGCTTTATATTGTCTTCATAAGGTGTTTGCGCCATCAAGTTCCCAGATTCCCAGTAAGTATTCTCTATCCCATCTAGCAGACCATTCTTATAGTTTCTTAATGCCATTATTTCACCACTTTCATAACATTCCTTTTCTGGGCCTTCTTCTTTATCATCAAGATAATTAGTTTCCAAGGCAAGTTTTCCACTTTTAAAATAGGTACGCGCTTTTCCGGCAATCATTCCATTCTTATAAACCGCAAGCCTGTAATAATTGGCTTCATTTTCATTATCCACCCATTCACCATCTTTAATATACTCTACCCACCTTCCCTGTTTCAACCCGAAAAGTGATCTGTTTTTTGCATCTTCTTTATTGGTAAAATCTGGGATAGTATGTTGATAAACTTTTGTTTGGGCAAGTGATAGGGCGATTCCCCTGAAAATGGTGAACAGAACAAATAAAATTAAATAGACGTAAATGGGTAATATCTGAATATTTAGGAAGCTAGCAAAACCACAAGTTGTTAAAAAGAAGCCTACATACTTTAACTCTGTTAAAAGGTTTAGTCCAAAATTGCGCACTTTATATTGCCTGATATTGGGCGTAAGGCTTATCGCTTTTACGAACAACTTAGCTTTTTTACGTTCAATGCCTTCGGCAATAAGGGCATCAACTATCTCATGCTTACTTTTACCATCCGTTATGGCATCTTCCACCGCAAACAGTAGGTCGTAATATTCTTCTATTAAATTTTCCATTTGTTGAGAGTAAGCGGACTGAAAATAATATTTTTAAGCATTCAAATGTGTAATTTAGGGTTATGTTTATAATCCTCTTCCTATCACTATCTTCAATATTTCACTTGTTCCTTCTCCGATAGTACAAAGTTTTGCATCCCTGAAATACTTTTCTACAGGATAGTCTTTTGTATAACCATTGCCTCCTAAAATATGTACTGCCTTATCCGATATTTTTACCGCTGCCTCCGAAGCATATAGTTTAGCCATCGCTGATGGAATGGTTATCGGCTGCCCTTCATCCATCAATCTTGCCGCATTATAAACCATTAACCTTGCTGCTTCTAATTCTGTTGCCATTTCCGCTAATATAAAACTTATGGCTTGATTTGCAATGATAGGTTTGCCAAACTGTACCCGCTCCTTTGCATATTTCAAGGCAGCTTCATAAGCCCCTTCTGCAATCCCCAGACTAACTGCTGCAATAGAAACCCTTCCCCCATCCAATACTTTTAATGCTTGTTTGAAACCTTCCCCTTCATTTCCAATAAGATTGGTTGCTGGTATTGTACAATTCTCAAAGACAACTTCGGCAGTTTCAGAAGCACGCATCCCTAGTTTATCTTCAACTTTACCATAAGATAAACCAGCCGTTCCCTTTTCTACTATAAAAGCTGAACGACCATTATCTGTTTTTGTTATCACTACCAATACATCGGCACTCTTTCCATTAGTAATAAACTTCTTTCTCCCATTTAAAATATATTTATCATCTTTAATAGTAGCCATTGTAGTAATAGCACTAGCATCAGACCCTGCATTTAATTCTGTCAAAGCCCATGCACCTAAATGTTCACCACTCACCAACTTGGGTAGATATTTATCTTTCTGTTCTTCATTGCCAAACTGATAAATATGACTGATAAGTATAGAATTATGCGCAGCCACAGTTAAACTTATGGATGGGTCAGCCTTTGCCAATTCCACCAGTACATCTACATAGTCCGTGTAAGTAAGATTCGCCGCACCATACTTTTCTGGTAGAAAAATACCCAACACCCCCAACTTTCCTAAATCTGGCAAAAGATGTTTAGGAAAATAATTGTCCGCATCCCATTGACGAGCAAAGGGCTTGATGTGTGTTTGAGCAAAATTTTTAATTAGTTGTTTCATTTGGTTCTAAATTTTTATTTGACCATTTAATTTTAAAAGATAGTTCCTTAAGTGTAATAAGGTAGATAACACTCACCACCAAGATTATGATAAGACTATGGTGCAAATCAAAAAGCCTCCCGTGCCACAACTGTTCCACCACCAATATTACCAAAGCTGCTACTAAGTACGGACGTTGCACACGCTCCACATTTGAGTGTCTGTATAATATTGAGGCTATATAATTCAAAAGAAATTGTGAAACAGAAGCAATCGCAAAAATCCATAAATCAGCAAGATGGAATTGATTGAGATTGCCAAAAAACAAACCACTCAACAAGCCTACCGTAATACACCCAATATTTGTTGTATTTACAATCACAAAATTATTTTCATTGTGAGTGGCTTTTTTAATCAAAAGGTAACAACAGGCAATCAACAGTTCAGCAGTAATAACCAATGCTAACCCAAATGCCCCCTCCCCAATATGTTTCGCATAAAAGAAAATAGACAATACCAATAGTAAAGCTAGTGCAGACAACCACACCTTGAAATCTAGTTGATGTTTCTTTAAAAGATACCCGAGTAGCAGAGTAAACGGAATATCAAGCCTCGCCACCATAAACACAGTAGAGGCTTCTAAGTATTTATAACTCTGAAAAATCATCAATAGCCCAATCCCAGAGAGCAATATCCGCAGTGCCTGCCCACTTATTTTGTTTGGAATAATTCTTTCTCCCCCTTTTAAGGATAACACTACCGTTAATAAAAAGGTAAGAATGCCTCTATAAAGCAATACCGAGGAGGAACTATATCCGTGCTTTATCAAATGCTCTAGTGTCATATTATACACTACTGATACAATAATGACCAGTAAAGCATTGTATTTTAAAAAGAACAAGTCTGTTTTTGTCATTCCCCTTTTAGTTTGGTCACATTTACAATAGTGTACTCATTAACCAAATATTCCGTTTCTTTTTTCAGCAACTCAATTGCATTAACAAATTTGCTTCTTTCCAAGCATAAAAATAATGGGGTATTGAAATTTTGGTACTCTTTTTCTATAGTAGTAGTAGTAGTGGTATACCCAATTCTTTTTAATAAGTTTATACGGGATGAACCTTCATAAGCAGTACCTACAAGGCTTTGAATATTTGTAGAAAGTGCCAGTTGTAAGGTAATTAAACGCAGGTAACTGTTAATCCCTGTATTCCTATATTCAGTTTTTGTAGCACCCTTACTTAAATACAAAGTGGGAAAATGATTGAACCAAGAGGGAATAACAGTCGCCGATATATTATGCAGGGTTTCAGCATCGCTTATTTCTTCAATCTGCATAGTAGAAATAATTTCTCCATCTAGCTCTGCTACAAAAACTTTTCCCCTCTGTTTATATAAAACACTTTCATCAAGTACTTTAAATTCTTTTGCTGTCTTGTATTGTTCCTTCCTAAAATCCCCAACTTTCTCTTTGTCCGCTTCTGTTGCAAATCGGATGGTTATTGTTTTTTTCATACTGCTGCATTATTAATTACGTTCAATGATTCTGCGATGTATTTTCTTGTTTCAGCGGGTTCTATAATGGCATCTACCCAAAGCCTTGCTGCTGCATAAACAGGTTTTGTTTGGTGGTTATAGTTTGCTACAATTGCTTCAAATAGTTTTGCTTCTGCATCCGTATCTAATACTTCACCTTTCTTTTTCAAAGAAGCAACTTGTATCTGTAGCAGTGTCTTTGCTGCTTGTTCGCCCCCCATCACCGCAATCTTAGCAGAAGGCCAAGCATAGATAAACCGTGGTTGATAGGCTTTGCCACACATAGCATAATTGCCTGCACCATAACTATTGCCTGTGATAATCGTAATTTTAGGTACAGTGGCTGTAGAAACTGCTTCTACCAACTTTGCCCCTTCCTTTATAATGCCCGAATGTTCACTCCTTTTGCCAACCATAAACCCTGTTACATCTTGCAGAAAAAGTAACGGTATCTTCTTTTGGTTACAGTTTTGTATAAAATCAGTTGCTTTCTCTGCACTGTCGTTATAGATAACGCCACCCAATTGCATTTCCCCATTTCCATTCTTTACTACCAACCTTTGATTCGCAACAATTCCTATTTGCCACCCGTCAATTTTTGCAAAGCCACAAACTATTGTTTTTCCATAGTGCTTTTTATATTCATCAAATTCACTTGCATCCACTATAAGCTCAATAATATCCAATACATCATAAGTTTTATTGTCAGGCGGTATGATTGTATTTAGTTGAAGTGCATCTTTTTTGGGTAAAACAGGTACACCCTTATCCCTCTTTTCTTGTGAAGGGATGCCAATACGCGCCATTGTTTTAATGATGTGGTTTAAGCAATCTTCTTCTGTTGCAAACCTATAATCAGCTATCCCACTTATCTCTGTATGCGTTACCGCGCCGCCCAATGTTTCTTTGTCCACTTCTTCACCAATTGCAGACTTTACTAAATATGGACCAGCCAAGAAGATATTGCTACTACCTTCAACCATCAATAATTCATCGCACATCATAGGCAGATAAGCACCACCCGCCACGCAAGCACCCATTACTGCCGCTATCTGAAATATCCCTTTGGCTTTGATATGTGCGTTATTGTAAAACACCCTGCCAAAATAATCCCTGTCTGCAAACAACTCATCCTGTAGTGGCAAAAAGATTCCTGCACTATCCACCAAATAAACCACTGGCAAATTGTTTTCGATGGCCATCTCCTGCATCCTCAATATTTTCTTGCACGTAATAGGAAACCAAGCCCCTGCTTTTACGGTAGGGTCATTGGCTATCACAATAGCTTGTACTCCTTTGATATATCCAATAACGGCTTTAACGCCGCCTGATAAGCAGCCACCGTATTCCTGATACATTCCTTCCCCTGCCAAAGCACCTATTTCAATAATAGGTCTATCCTTATCTAAAAGATAGTTTACCCTTTCGTTTACGGTGAGTTTAGTTGTTGTTTTCATTTTAAGAAGTTCGACATAATTTGCTTTTTTAGAATAGTTAATTGTTTAAAAAACCAGCTAAAATATAATTATTCAGAAATATTTTCTTGTGGCAGTGGGTTTAAAATTTTAGAAACCAATCGTCCATACTTTTCTTTTATTTGATAATTATGGAAGAAAACATGAATCCATTTTTTCTGAAGCATCGTGTACAAGAAAAGAAAGAGAAAAACTTTGCCGATTAGACAGATTAGCAAAACTATTGTTTTGAAAATTAGGATATTGCCTATTTCCGTATCTTTAAAATTAAATAAGCCCCATACAGTTTGTATAACCGCATAAATTGGCAATATGGCTACAGTGCCAATTAAATAAAATATTCTTTCTTTAAAATGCTCTTTATTTTTTTGTTCTTGTGTCAAGTTTTCTTCCTCATCCACTACAAATGATTCCAATGCCACAAATCTTCCAAATAGCAATAACATGGCTACTGCATTGAAAGTGCCTGAAATAAGTTTGAATATAAACAAAACAGTAGCTAGTGGCAATTTACCGATTCCTAGCATAATGGCTAGAAGTGCAAATAAATTAATGGCAGTTGCAAAACCCAAAGGCACCCAATAATTGATAATATTGCTTGTATTGTCGTTTTTTAAAGTAGAATAATACAATACTTGAAACATTATCAACAAAAAGGCAGCGCTAAAAGAATTAAATAAGTTATCTAAAAAGTCTCTCAAAATAAACCCAACTGTATAATTGTTGCGTTGGTTTATTATGTAAGGTTTTATACCCTCATTTACATTAATTTTATTTTGTGTAAATAAATGACTCAGCGAGTTATTGTCTTGATCAAGCAAAACGGAATCTAACCCTTTGTAAATAAACACTTCTTCCCTTTTTTGTTTAAAAGTATCAATTTTTGATTCTATAGAAATTTGTTCTTCATTTTTATCAATAAGTTTCAAGTTGATTGAATCGACATTTATTTTTTTAAAGCCCAGCTTAAGTGAATCATTGTGTATGACGGTATCATGTTTCATTGTGGTATCTTTTATAAACATTAGAAGGTTTTTCAAATGACCAATCTCTCTAAGTACTAAACTATCTCTCTTATCAAGTAATTCTATTTTGTGATAGGTATTTAATGATGGTTCTCCTATTCCGAGTGTATTATTATCTTGTGGGATATTAAATTCTTTTAGCGGTAATGCTTTTCTTAATTCAAAGTCTAATGAGGGTTTGCGGACATCGCCTATGAACAACACTAAATACAAAAAGAGCAAACAAACTGCAAAGCCTTGAATTGGGGTAAGTAGTTGTCGTAATAAATTGTCAATACGAATAAATAGTCCTTTTGTCAAACTATCATCCTTGTTGCAACAATCATCTTTAGGATTTTCCTTTTTCTTTTTTTGATCTTTTATTAGACTTTCAAATTCAATTAGAATTTTATCTAGTTTAGATATGAAGAAACCTGATTTTTCTTTATCTATTTCTGTTATCCTCTCTTTTGTAAAATCATAACAATCAATATTAAAACTAGGCTTGTATTCACTCAATAGTTGTTCTAATTCTTTCAGCAATACAAGAATACATTTTAATGATTGGTTATCTTTAATATAGTGTATCTCACATTGTAACTTTTCGATTTTATCAATAAATTCTTTACGTAAATCATTTACTTCTCTGTAGCCAACTTTTGGAAGTTTATCTGAAAACTTTTGTAGTTTAATTAGAATTTCTATAATCTTGAAATAACTCTTATCCTCATCTACAAAATTTAGTAAGTTTCTATTAAGTACTTCTAATTTATTAAAGGCTTCATCATTAACCTTATTATTTATAGACCATCTGTCTTTTGTGAAAATGGTTAAGACTACTATTAAAAGCAAGATATTCAATGCTTCAAGAAAAACTATAAAAGCACGAAGGTCTTCTGAACTATCCGCTAGGTTTCCACCAGTAATATAAATTTTTACACCAAGAATAAAAAAACTAAGAATACTAAAAATGGTAGTTATATTTTCTTTATAACCTTTCACCTTATCCAAGAATCCAGTTTCTTTTTCGTTTTTCAGTGCCATAATACTTGTTTTAATGCTTACTTATTCATTTACTTATTCGAGTTCTTCACCCTTTTACAATCTTCAAAAACCTGTTCCCATTTTTATAAACATGGTAGTCATTTGTCTGTCTGAACCAGGATTAGTAAGATTTTAGAGATTAAAAGGATGTCACCTTATTCTTAATCTATACACTCCCGGAAATTATGGTTCAGACTATTTTAAATTCATTTGTATTGTTACTTTGCTATCTTTGAAAAAAATTATTAAAAATGTCAGCGATCGGTACATTAAACAAACTCACCGCCCAACAAAAATTGTTGGCAGAACTTAACAAAGCTGGTGGCTTGCCTGCCAATAGAAAAGCCTTAAAAGACTTGCAAACACTTTTCTTGAACGAAATCCCTAAACCTGCTGTAGAACAATTAAGAAAAACAGCATGGAGAACGAACTGATATTGCTGGATACCGATTTTATAATCGAGTACCTTTACAAAAATCCAAAAGCCTTCCACATAACAAACCAAAATACATCTTCTTTTTTTGTTATTGGGTTCACCACCATAGCCGAACTCGCAAAAGGCACTCAAAATAAGCAGCAGCTACAAAAGGTTTCTAAGCAGTTAAAAGACTTCCACTAATTCAAATTGATGAGGAAATTTCTGAAACAGCCATTGAGTTACTGCTGCAATATCATCTTAGCCACAATGCAGCAATAAACGATTGTCTGTTGGCTGCAACCGCCCTAAAATACAATTGCCAATTGGCTACCTGCAACTCAAAGCACTTTTCGTACATTCCTACTTTGTTATTGTTTCATCACGATGTTGTACCCCAGCGAACTAGCTTATCCGATTGATTTAAAAGAACTATTCCCCTATTTTGTCATCGCGTAGAGAACTAACATACGCTGAGCTACTTATTTTATATTGTTTAGACCTGCTGGATGACAGGCATACCGTTTGCCCTCGTGATTGTTCCTAACAACTACCCCTCAATGTCCTTTTGCTTATTGTAACCCTTGATATTCTTAGTAGTCTTTCTTTACGTTGTTCAGTCCTTTAGTTGTTCTTGATGTTCAGCCCCTAACAGGTAGCAATAATAAGAATAAATTTGATATAGGCACAGTGGTGGTAAATTTTTTTTATAAATAATGGTTGGGGGTTATGGAAGAACGAAGTGTTACGTTGTAAGTTGTAGGTTTTAGGTTGGGGAAGAAAAGAATTTTAATTAAAGTGATTATTGTGGAATTAATAGTATACCATTGCACGGATAGCAAACAATAAACGATTGGCTATTGCCCCGAAGATTTGTAATATAGTTTAAAGTTAACAACTGCCTACAACGGCATCCACTTAAAACGAAGCATCTCCCCCCTCGCTTTCTAGTTTTAATTTATTAAACTTTTAAACTTACAAATTATGTCAGAATTAATCACAATTGCAACACCGCTTTCTCCTGCAACAGTAGCCCTTATTGAATCTTTGATAGCGGGGGTTCACACAGACATTGACCCAATCAAGATTTTATTAACGCCCGCCCAAAGCAAAGGGCTTTATAAAGTTGCAGCCATCAGAACTTCTGAAATTGGTGCAATTAAAACTAAGTTGATGATGGCTCATTCAGAATGCATCCCTTCCTCGTTTACAATGGCACAATTTAATGCCCTTATCCAAGAAGGTACTGACAGCAATACATTGGAGGCTATGTTTTTGGCATTGGCCGCTATTTGTGGCTCACATGGGGAGATAATACAAAACAACTTGATGTTTTTTGCTTTGCAGTGCTTGGACAATGCACGTATGCTTGGCAAAACAAATGCTGTAATAGAAACAATTGTTGCAGAAATTACGGATGAATTTTTTAAGAAGGCTGCTGCTTCGAAGAAGTATGCTACCGTTTACAGTATCGGGCCCGGGGCTTCTATTACTATCACTGGCGTTACTAGTAGAAAGTTTTTTACTAACTCAGGTAATACCATCCTTTCATTCTTAAAAGTGGGTGCCCTTGTTTCGGAAACTCTTACGGTTAATCCGGGTTCTGGGATATTGGTTCCGGCTGGATGGACTAAGATAGTTGTTACGAATGTGAGTACATTGAGTGACGGTCAATTTAGTGTATTCGTAAATAGTTGATAATTGACAATTGATAATTGATAAGGTTGGTTCTTAATTGAATCAACCTTTTTTTGTGCTTAATAGCTTCTGGACATGCTGTGATGGTCTCGACCATCAACTACTACTATGGTTGCTACCACCAAAATAATGAAGGTAGTGATTTGCAATGTATGCTGTGGTGAAATTCCCCTTCGGGGTATGTTTTATTGCCACAAAGACACAAAAACAAAAAGAAGCACTAAGCGTTGCTTTTTTCTTCTTACTTCCCTTTGTGCCACTTTGAGCCTTTGAGTCTTTGTGGCGAAAACCCAGCATAAATTCTAAATCAATACCATAATGAACCGTGCCATCAAAATAATGAACCGTGCAATGAACTATGACGGTCTCGACCATCAACTATCATGGTAGCTACCACCAAAATAATGAACGATGCCATCAAAATAATGAACCGTGCCATGAAAATAATGAACGGCTTCATGAAAATAATAGACCGCTCCATGAACTATGATGATCCCGACCATCAACGACCATGGTTGTTACCATCAAAATAATGAACCGTGCCATGAACATTGGTTATCTTACTATTAAAATAATGAACCGTGCCATCAAAATAATGAACGGCACCATGATAGTTGGTTGTGTTACCATGAAAATAATGAACCATGCCATCATAATAATGAACCGTTCCATGAACATTGGTTATCCGGGTCGTGTGTTACTATGGTGGTTATCACCAAAATACTCTCACGGTGCAACCAACAACCATTATTGAGGTCGTCTGTTTACATGCGAATCAGGGGGTTGAGAACATTGTAGATAGGTGTCTTTGGGATGGAAATATTGGTTGAACATTCATAAAAATAGTGTGCTAATACCTAACATTACTGTAATTGAATCGTCAAAGGGAAAATATTTTAAGTGCCGCCTTCCTTAGCTTATCCATACAATCTATCTTTGCACTCTAAAACGATGTAATGAGTAATAATACCGGTCCTAAATATGCCATAGGAATTGACCTAGGCGGCACAAGCACAAAATTTGGAATTGTTGATAGAGACGGGCACATCCTGCACCAAGACAGGATACCGACTGCCAGCGAAAAGCCCGTTGACTTCTTTATACAGGAACTGCACAACAAGTTGCAACCAATGATAGATGAAGTGGGTGGCACCAAGCAATTTATAGGCATTGGCATGGGGGCGCCAAACGGTAACATTTACACGGGAAACATAGAATATGCAGCCAATTTGCACTGGAAAGGGATAGTGCCGATTGCGCATTTGGTAACAGAGAAGTTTGGACTAAAAACTTCACTAACCAATGATGCCAACGCTGCCGCAATGGGCGAAATGATGTATGGTGCCGCTAAAGGAATGAAGCATTTTATCACAATAACCTTAGGCACTGGCGTGGGTAGCGGCATTGTGATTGATGGAAAAATGGTTGTGGGAAACGATGGTTTTGCGGGCGAATTGGGGCATACAATCGTTAGGTACAATGGGCGATTGCACAAGCAAACAGGAAGTAAAGGATGCTTGGAATCTTATGCTTCGGCAACAGGCGTTAGACAAACGGCAATAGAATCCTTGCAGCATCACCCAAAGACAGAAAGCTTGTTGAGGAATTTTTCCGAAGAGGAACTAACTAGTGAGATAGTATATGATTGTGCATTGAAAGGGGACAAAATAGCCAAAGACGTATTTGATTTTACAGGAGAAATATTGGGAGAGGCATTGGCAAACTTTGTAATGTTCTCTTCGCCACAAGCGATAATATTGTTTGGAGGACTAACTAAAGCGGGCAGCTACATCATGAACCCCACCAAAGAGGCCATGGAAAAGAACTTGTACCAAGTGTTTAAAAACAAAGTACAATTGGTATTCAGTAACCTAAAAGAATCCGATGCCGCCATATTGGGGGCAAGTGCGTTGGTGCTTTAAGGAAGTTATGAGTTATGAGTTATGAGTTATAAGTTAAAACTATGCTTAAAGACTTAATTGCTAAGTATCAGTTACTCCCCCACCCCGAAGGTGGCTATTACAAAGAAACTTATAGGAGTAATGTGCTGATTAACAAAGAATCACTGCCAACTAGCTTTGGTGGAGATAGGAATTGTAGCACTGCAATCTATTTTTTGTTGGAACAAGGGAATTTCTCTGCTTTCCATCGCATAAAAAGCGATGAGTGCTGGCACTTTTATGCAGGTCAAACGTTACTTATATATGTAATTGACCAAGAAGGTAAGCTTGAAACAATAAAACTGGGTAATGATATACAAAAAGGAGAGGTTTTTCAGGCTGTTGTGCCAGCAAATAGTTGGTTTGCAAGCGAACCCGCACCAACAAGTACTTATAGTTTTGTTGGTTGTACCGTATCCCCAGGATTTGACTTCGCAGACTTAGAATTAGCTAGAAAAGAAGAATTAATTAAGCTTTATCCCACTGAAAAATCCCTCATTACTCGCTTGTGCAGGCAATAAATAATTTATAGAACAGCTTTTATTGAACCAAAAACCCTTATTTTTATCGATAATTAAACAATCTTAAATATTCAATCAATTGTTAGGCGGTTGAATGATTAATGTTATGTTTATTCGCAGTGATTACTTATCTCTTTGCAAAAAATATTTAAGGGTGGATAATAGGATTATCGCAAAAAGACACACACATCTCAATTAAAAAACATAATCAATGTGTAAAAATCACATATTTGCTAATAAACCTTATTTTGCACCCGCACTTAACTAAATAAATAATTATGAATTTTAGAAAATTTGAAGTTCCTTACGAGATTAACGAAAAGTACAGCAAGAAAGCTGCTTATTTTTCAATGGAATTCGCCATTCATCAACCACTTAAAATATATAGTGGTGGGCTCGGCTTCCTATCTGGTTCGCACATGAGAAGTGCTTATGAATTAAAGCAGAACCTAGTTGGTATTGGTATCTTGTGGAAGTATGGTTATTATGACCAAACCCGCAACCAAGACCAAACATTGCAACCTGCTTGGATGGAAAAGAGTTATTCTTTTTTGGAAGACATTGGGTTTAAGTTTCAAATCTTGGTACACGATGCACCAGTTTGGGTAAAGGTTTACTACTTGGCACCAGAAGTATTCAATACCGCCCCATTATTCTTTTTAAGTACCGATACTCCTGAGAATGATTACGTTTCACAAACCATTACTCACCGTTTATACGATGCAAACACTGCAACCAAGATTGCACAGTTTATGTTGTTGGGCATTGGTGGCGCAAAATTGATGGATGAGATTGGTTTCAATCCTGATGTGTACCACCTTAATGAAGCACATGGTATTTCCTCTGCATTTTATCTATTGAATAAGTTTAGAAGCGTTCATACTTTAAAAGAACATCTTGTTTTCACAACGCATACCCCAGAAGAAGCTGGCAATGAGAAGCACGATATTTATTTATGTCATAAAATGGGTTACTTCTGTGGCCTGACCGTTGACGAAGTAAGAAGGTTGACTGGCATAGTTGATGATCAATTTAACCATTCATTGGCTGCACTTCGCTTTGCTCGAAAAGCAAATGGTGTATCTCAATTACATGGTGTTGTTTCTAGGGAAATGTGGGGTAAATACGATGGTATATGTGATATTGTTGCCATTACAAATGCTCAAAACTATACTTACTGGGCTGATGAAAGATTGTACCACTTCAATGAAACAGGTGAAGATGCTGGCATTGACGACAGAAAATGGTATTTGAAGAAACGTGCTTTTGAAATAGTAGCCGACCAAACAGGAAAGATATTTGACCCTAACGTTTTAACCATTGTTTGGGCAAGACGCTTTGCAGGCTACAAGCGTGCTGACATGCTTACGTATGATTTAGATCGTTTTGAACGTTTATTGAATAACCCTAAGTATCCCGTTCAAATTATCTGGGCTGGAAAACCTTATCCATTCGATTATCCCGCTATTGGAACATTCAATAACCTAGTTCATTTAAGCAAAAAGTATAAGAACGTTGCTGTATTGATAGGTTATGAACTAACACTAAGCCGTCGCTTGAAACAAGGAGCAGATGTTTGGTTGAATAACCCTCGTGTGCCTCGTGAAGCGAGTGGAACTAGTGGCATGACAGCTTCTATGAATGGTGCAGTAAATTTTAGTACCGATGATGGATGGATACCAGAGTTTGTAAAACATGGTATCAATGGTTATGTAGTTCCTAAAGCTGACTATGAGAACATGAATGTTTACGACCAAGATGATTATGATTTGAACAAACTCTATGAGATATTGGAGAACGAGATTGTTCCTACATATTACGAAAACAAAGACAAATGGCGTTCTATTGTAAAAGAAGGAATGAACGATGTTCGTTATCAATTTGACAGCAATAGAATGGCAGATGAGTATTACGAGATAATGTACAAATAATATCAGTTATCAGTGAACAGTAATCAGTGAACAGTAAACAGTGATTGATAAAGGATTAAAAGAAAGCCTTCATGATTTAAATCATGAAGGCTTTCTTATTTATATAATGCTTCTTTAACTGATAACAGTTCACTGGTTACTGTTCACTGATTACTGATTACTGTTCACTGTTTACCGCTCACTGATTACTGTTCACTGATAACTGTTCACTGTTTACTGTTCACTGCTTACTGTTTACTATATTATCACGTGCGTCTGCTTGATAATCCCCATCACAAACACGCTTTGTACATGACCAATGTTTTCTGCCTGACTTAATTTGTTTACATGAAAGTGATAGTAATCATCCATATCTGCAGCAACTACCTTTAGCATAAAATCGAACTCCCCAGAGATGTTATAACACTCAATCACCTCACTCATTTCCTGTATCCGTTGAATAAACTTTGCCCCTTCCACTTTATCATGCTGCCTTAGAGATACATAACAGATAACCATCAAGCCCTTTTTCACCTTTGCGTGGTCAACAAGGGTAGCGTATTGCTTTATCACGCCATTTTGCTCCATTCTTTTGATACGTTCATGAACAGGGGTGGTACTCAAGTGTATCGAATCGGCTATTTCCTTCACTGTCATCTTCGCATTTTGCTGCAACAACTTCAAAATCTGCAAGTCTTTATCATCTATGCTTACATTGTCAGTAGTTGTTTGTTCTTTTCCTAGTGCTTTTGCCATCTTTTAATGTATTTATATTCTACAATAGTACAAAATAGTATTATTTTATTCCAAATAATAACAATAACATATTATTTTGTTCTACAAATATACATTTGCATTCTAAATAATAACAAATATGTCAACATTAACATCGTCTATCAATTTTACGTTGCCGTACAAGGTAGCGGACATCAGCTTAGCTGAGTGGGGAAGAAAAGAAATCCGTTTGGCAGAAGCCGAAATGCCAGGTTTAATGGCTATACGTGCTGAGTACGGTCCAAGTCAGCCTTTAAAAGGTGCAAGGATTGCTGGTTGTTTGCACATGACCATCCAAACTGCTGTTTTAATCGAAACATTGGTTGCTTTGGGTGCTGAAGTTAAGTGGAGTTCTTGCAACATTTTCTCTACGCAAGACCAAGCTGCTGCTGCTATTGCGGCTGCTGGTATCGGGGTTTTCGCTTGGAAAGGTCAAACTCAAGCAGAAGCTGATTGGTGTATTGAACAAACATTGTTCTTCGGTGGTGCAGATCGTCCTTTGAATATGATTTTGGATGATGGTGGCGATTTAACCAATATGGTTTTTGATACTTACCCTGAATTGATTGCTAACATCAAGGGTCTTAGTGAAGAAACTACGACTGGTGTTCACCGTTTGTACGAGCGTATGGCGCATGGTACGTTGCCAATCCCTGCTATCAATGTAAATGACTCAGTAACTAAATCTAAATTTGATAACAAATACGGTTGTAAAGAAAGTTTGGTAGATGCTATCCGTCGTGCAACTGATGTGATGATGGCTGGTAAAGTAGCTGTTGTAGGTAGCTATGGCGATGTAGGTAAAGGTTCTGCTGCTTCTTTGGCTGGTGCCGGTTGCCGTGTTATCGTTACTGAAATTGATCCAATTTGTGCTTTGCAAGCTGCTATGGATGGTTTTGAAGTAAAGCCAATGATTAAAGCTGTTCCTGAAGCTGATATTATCGTTACAGCATCTGGTTGTCGCGATTTGATTACCGAAAAACATTTCCGTGTAATGAAGGATAAAGCTATAGTTTGTAACATCGGTCACTTCGATATTGAAATTGATATGGCTTGGTTGAACCAAAACTATGGTCATACAAAAGATACCATCAAGCCACAAGTAGATGTGTATAACATCGAAGGAAAGGATGTAATCATTTTGGCAGAAGGTCGTTTGGTTAACCTTGGTTGTGCTACAGGTCACCCAAGTTTTGTGATGAGTAACTCATTCAGCAACCAAACATTGGCTCAAATAGAGTTGTGGACTAACGCTGATGCTTACGAAAACAAAGTTTATGTGTTGCCAAAGCACTTAGATGAGAAAGTTGCCCGTTTGCACTTGGCAAAAATTGGTGTTGAATTGGATGAATTGACTCCAGACCAAGCTGCTTACTTAGGTATCCCTCAGCATGGACCATTCAAGACAGATGCTTATCGTTATTAATATTGTAAAAAGTATTAAGTAATAGGTTTTAAGTTAAAACCCCCATTTCAAGACATACTTTGAAGTGGGGGTTTTGTTTTTACCCATTACCATTTATTAAAACCGAATGGAAAAATTCACGCAAGCTTATAAGAATTGACTGCCTCCTTTTCAACAGCAAGAAATACAATTATAGAAGTACCATAATCTCAATTAAAAGACCAAAAGTTGACTTGTACATGAAAAGAAATGCTTCGAGAAGACCAAACAATGCAATGAAAAGAACAAACATTGCTATGAAAAGTGCAAACATCGATGACAAAGTGTCAACAATGACATGAAAAGACCAAACAATGACACGAAAAGACCAAACATTGGGGTAAAAAGAACAAACAATGCAATGAAGGGAACAAACATTGGAGTGAATCCACTACCATTTTAAGGTCGGCAATCAATCATCAAAAGGTAGTTTTAATATGTCTAAAGCATTGCTAATCAATAACTACAATCACTTTTAAAACATTGACAAGAAATAGTATATATGCCATATTGGCTTAGTCTAATTTTCAATTTTTGGGGGCAAAAAAAATAGATTTCCACTCCTTCTTCATTTGTCTTTTAGCCTTATGATTTCTGCTTTCATTTCTTGATAACCTTCAATAGCAATTCATTCAATTCGTTATTGCTTAAACTCGCTTTCTCTGATTTATCATAAATAGATAAAAGATAAACAGTGCTTTCATCTATCAATAGATTAGTTATTACCCTTGCACCACCACTTTTGCCTTTACCCTTCGAATGGATGGCAAGCCTTATCTTAAACCCAGATTTTGCAATAGACTCGTTACGAAATTCTCAAATACAAAAAAGACGAGTGTTTGAGTAGATTTTTCGATTGAAAGCATAATATTTTATGTTGAAAGAGAATAAATCAATCAAAAGCTTGTATTTGAAGTAGTTGAGAATTGCAGTAGAGCTCTATTACAAAATCTGGGTTAAAGCAGTTATTACCCAAAGGTGTTCCTTGTTCAGGCTCTGCCTCTAGTCTTTCCAATAATTTGCTGAATTCATTTTTTAGGGAGGGGTACTTTTTCGCCAATCGTTTCAGTTGCCTGTCGAAAGGGGGAATGGCTAGAATGTTATAGCTCATTCAATAGGTCTTTAGCAGGGCGTGCTTTCATTTTTCCTTGTCGAACAAGATTCAGATTGTCAACTGCTTCTTTAATTTCTTCAATCAACAATGCCTTTTCATCAGATATTGCCTCAGCTTTTGCATAAGGTAAGCTCCCCAATAATTCCATAACGTAGCCTACCTTATCATCTTCTATGTCCAATAATACTTTCATTATTTATTTCTTTTACAACAAAGATAACCAAACAAGAGAAGAACCACATTAAAAACAAAACACCTTACCTAGTTACAACAAATGTTATTTCTTGTCTAGCCCAATGTCGTACAGCAGGTTTCCAATTTTGCAGATTTTTTATTACCCTTATTGCTTCCTGTGCAGTACCATAACCTGGGTCATTCTCCACATATACATCACCGATTTTCCCATCCCCATTAACATAAAAATTAAGTATTACCGTGTATTTGCCATCGGGTGCACCCTTGGATTTAGGTATACTGTTATTTAGATTCCGCTCCAAATACTTCGCCCAAGCATGCATTCCACCCGGGTATTCTGTTTCTATCTGTACGCTTGTAAAAACTTTAGGGTAATTAGACGATTTGTTACTATTTTTCACAATCGGTTTGTGATTATCATTATTTGAGGAAGAATCATCTGTTACAACAAAAATGATTGTTTGTTTGCCCTCAAATACAATTGGTTTTCCATCCTGAGTTGCAGGAGAGGTTTTGGGGTAACTGCTAATTACCCTCACCGCTTCTTCGGCAGTGCCATAACCAGGATTATTTTCAGCAATTACTTTTTTAATCTTACCGTGGATATCAATGATATAAGATACCTCAACCGAATAATTGCCTGCTGGTGCATTATCTAAACTAGACAAAGAATTATTCAAGTTCTTCTCTATATAATCACTCCAAGCTTGTTTTCCTCCAGGTAATTCAGCTTCAATTGGCACAATTGTAAAAATACTTTTTTTGTTTTTGACCAAAGTCTTATCAGTATTCTGTGCAGTTACACCAATAGCAACGCCAATAAAAGCAGCAATCAGGGTTAATTTGTATTTCATATTCGTTTTTTGATAAGCAAATATGACAAGAAAAGTTGGTTTTATAAGCATTCCTATAGTACTGGAACCATTTTCCATTGCACTGGAAAAAATTTCCGTGCTAATAGGCAAAATGATTGGGTGCATAAAAGTTTTTCGCTTAATGAGAAAACGAATCAAGGCAAAGGTGAATAAAGAGTAGTTGACTGAGTGAAACTTGTTTTTATGACATAGTTGAGACAGCGATGCTTATAAAACT
>Ga0164296_1002319_pt1 | contig 19143 bp, 20 predicted proteins | sample GEODES057metaG_FD_113533 | JGI IMG/M metagenome (GOLD analysis project Ga0164296, IMG submission 113533) | Dystrophic lake water microbial communities from Trout Bog Lake, Wisconsin, USA - GEODES057 metaG | ecosystem: Environmental > Aquatic > Freshwater > Lake | place: USA: Trout Bog Lake...
TCGGGAACTCGCCGGTCGGATGCGATCCTTGATGGCTAAGTATAACGAGGTGGAGTTGCTGGTTCGTATCGGCGAATACCAAAAAGGCGCCGATGCGTTAGCCGACGATGCCGTAGCAAAAATAGGCCAAATAAAGGCTTTTTTACAACAAAAGACTCACGACTTGGTCGGTTTCGAGGACATGCTGCAACAATTCGAAGCCGCCGTCGGATGAGCCTGTCCGTTATCCGACGCGTGCGCGATGTGAAAAGATTGCGCGCGGATCGCGCTGAACAGACATATCGCCGCGCGCGCGCTTTCCTGGCACAGGCTGAAGGAGCGGTTGCGGAGGGGAGGCGCGTTTTGGCGGCATGGATCGAGGACCAGCCGACCAAAATCGCGGCGATTTACGAGCCAGCCATCGGTGCAGAGTTGGATCTTAAAGACCTGGATACTCTCAAACGGCGTGTCATCGCCTTATCGGAGCATCGGTTGCTTCTGGAACATCGCGTTCGAGATTTAGAGGGTGCAGCACGTCAGGCGAAGGAAAGAATGCAAGAAGCTGCCGAGTCTCAGGCCAAAGCGCGACGTGGCGTCGACAAATTCAACGAACTGACGGAAGTCCTCAGGAAGGCGGAGGTCCTGGAGACGGAAAGGCGTGAGGACGCGGAATTAGAGGAATTGGCGGAGCAGTTGGCCCAACGAGGAGAGGAGGATTTCGATGGCGACGATATCACCGCTTGATAGATCAACGGCAGGCAACAGCTTCTCGGCTTCCAATGATAGCGCCTCACTCGGCATGGCCGACGCTAGCGATACCGAGCGGATGCAACGCGTCATGGAGCGTGATGAGGGCAACGACGACAAGCGCGATCAAGATCAAGCTTCAGAAAAATCGGAGAAAGCAACGCGACGGGATGGTGCCGACCCGGATGCGGCCGATAGAGCCGCCGAAATCCGTCAGGCTGGCGATCAAATTTTGTTTTCCCTTGGCTTGGACACGATTGAACCCGTTGCGCAAACTGCTGAGCCGCGGACCGATCTTGCAGAACTGGTCGATCAGCTTGCCGATCGGGTTCTTGTCGGAACCCGCCAGGACGGGACGATGGAACTGCGCCTCTCCTTGAAGGATACAGCACTCGCCGGTAGCGAAATACGTATCGCCCGGGCCGAGGGTGGTTTGCAAATCCAGATACTGGCGGGCGCGGATGGGCTGGCGGTGATGCAGCGCGGTGGCGCACAGTTCGCCACCGACCTTGCCAATCGCCTTGGGACGCGCGTGTCGGTTGAGGTGATAGCGGATAGCTCGGAAGCCCAAGGTGGCGGCAGCGGCGATAACCAGCAAAGGCAAGACGGCCGCTCGCGCGGACTGGAGGCTATGATGGCGTGGGTTGCTGAATGATTGCGCTGGACCTGCCAGATTTTGATCGAGCGACCGCGGATGCTCTCGCGATTATCGCGCCGAGGCTACCGGTGGAATTATTCCTTGCTGGCCATAAAGTCGTAGCCTGCTTCCCGAGCCCTGGCACCGCCCCCGCACCGCAAGCTTGGCCGCGAATTTCCGGTAGCATCGCAGACCACCCCATCACGCTCCAAGTGGGACCGCACCTAATACCACAGGCCGCAATCGCCGCTTTTCCGGAACTGCCGACGGTGGGGGTCGACGAAGGCCTACGGGGGATACTCCTCGATTTGCTGCTGCAGGATATTTCGGATGCAACCGAGTCTCTCACTGGCGCGCGACCATTTTGGCACCACAGCGATCCGGACATCGCCGCTCGGCACCTGATTACCCTTCGATCTGCCGACACTTCCGGAGACGTTTTGGCAGTTTTGCATCTATCTGACGGCGCCCTAATACAGATGGCGCCTGTGATGCAGACGTTGCCGGCCCACCAAAGCGACGTATCGGACCTACCTTTACGCTGCACCCTATTGCTGGACCGTTTCAGCATCTCCTTGCAGGAACTCCAGTGTCTTGCGCCGGGCGATGTATTATTGATGGATCGTGATCCAGTATCACCGGACGGTGGCTTCGGCGCTGTGCTTCAAATCCCCGGAGCGCGGTCCATGCGTGCGCAGGTCCGGGACTCGCATGTTGAACTGCTTTCTGATGTGGATTCCCTGATGACTGATTCCCCCACAACCGAGCCGCAGATGGACGCGCTTCACCTGCCCGTCGCGGTAACGATCGGAACACTGGAACTGCCGATATCGCGCCTATCGACACTTGCCGTGGGCGAAGTCCTCGACATCGGGTTAGACGCGACGGAGCGCGTCAGCCTAACAGTGAACGGGCAGGTTATAGCCGACGGTGAGCTTATCCGCATCGCTGGCCGCGTCGGCGTTCGCATCACCACGCTCTCAGCGGCAAAGCGCATGACATGAGTTCGATGCCGGATCCCATAACACTCATCGTACTGCTTTCCGCGCTCGCGCTCCTTCCCTTCATCGCAGTCATGTGTACGACCTATGTCAAACTGGTCGTCGTCCTAGGATTGGTAAGAAACGCACTTGGTGTCCAAAACGTGCCGCCCAATATGGCGCTGAATGGACTAGCGATTATACTGAGCGTTTACATCATGGCGCCGACGGTTCGGGCCAGCTTTGACGCCGTAAGGGACGCCAAGCCAAACATTAGCGACGTTACGCAATTAGCAAGTACTCTAGAAACCGCAGCGGAACCGTTTCGTAAGTTTCTGCAAACACAAACGGCCCCGCGAGAGCGGAAATTCTTTCTGGAAACGGCCTACAGGCTCTGGCCGCCCGAGCAGGCCGCCAGCCTGACAGAGAATGATTTTTTCGTCCTGATACCTGCGTTCACGACATCGGAACTGACCGAAGCTTTTAAGATCGGGTTTCTCTTATTCCTTCCCTTCGTTGTAATCGACTTGGTCGTATCGAATATCTTGTTGGCAATGGGTATGATGATGGTGTCGCCGATGACGATATCGTTGCCGTTCAAATTATTCCTCTTCGTGGTCATTGAAGGGTGGCAGAGGCTGATCGAAGGTCTAGTACTGTCCTACGGAGCCCAGCCTGTTCCATGACCGTCTCGGATGTTTCGCAACTCACGTCTCAAGCATTACTGCTGACATTGGTGCTGTCGATGCCACCAATCGTGGTCGCGACCATCGTTGGCCTTGTGGTCAGCTTGATCCAAGCAATTACACAAATACAGGAACAGACACTATCAACAGCAGTAAAATTAATCTCCGTTACACTCGTCCTACTCGGGCTTTCCGGCTGGCTCGGAGGTGAACTATATCGTTACACGCTCCGGATTTTCGCACTTCTCGGATCAGCGTGACAACATCCCCCGGTGCGGCGCTCAGTCAATGAAGGTAACAAGGCAGGTAATTAGCGAAGCGTCGCAGGTCGCTACTCAGCGCCTTGACCGATCAGGATGTTAGCGTTGGCGATATCCCTAGACCCAACTATTCTTAAGGACATTATCGCAGCCGTCGGCTTAGCAATGGCACGTACTGGCGGTCTGTTCTCCATCACACCATTCCTCGGCAGAGGCAATGTAACCGGGATGGCCAGGACCGCAGTGACACTGGCGGTAAGTATCCCAGCCATTCCGCTCATCTTCCAAACACGCCCGAGCGATTTCCCCGCTGATACCCTCATGCTGCTACTCGGCCTCAGCATCAAAGAAGTTTTCGTCGGGATGCTGCTTGGCCTTCCCGTTGCCGTCTTGGTATGGGGGTTCGAGGCAGCTGGAAGCATGATCGATAATCAACGCGGATCGACTATGGCGAGTTCCCTCAATCCAGCAACCGGAACCCAAACCTCGCCCGTTGGTATCTTACTCGGCCAAGCCTACGTCGCATGGCTCTTCGTCGCTGGCGGCTACCTCGCGATACTCGATGCACTCTATCGGTCGCACGTAGTCTGGCCGGTATGGGGGTTCTTGCCAGCATTCGGACCATCGCTGCCCAACCAAATGCTAGCCCTGTTGGACGCCATCATGCGTGCTGATCTGGTGCTGGCCGGCCCGGCCGTGATAGCGATGTTCCTGTCGGAGTTTGGGCTGGCGCTGGTGGGGCGCTTCGCGCCTAATCTGCAGGTCTTTTTTATGGCCATGCCGATCAAAAGTGCCGTCGGTATCCTCGTGCTCGTTCTATCGATGGGGCTCATCCTCGGCGAAATGCAACCGCTAACGGGGCTAACGATCGTCAATAGTGTCAGGGCTTGGTTGCCATGAGCGGCGACAAAACCGAAGATCCGACACCGAAGAAATTACGTGATCTAAAAAAGAAAGGGCAGATTGCGTTCAGTAAAGAGGTCCCCAGCGCCGCGCTGATGATCGCGTTTTTTGGCCTTTTCCTGACGATCACGCCAAAACTTGTCGACCAGTCCAAAGCCATGGTCCTATTGGGACCAACCGTCTTGCATGCGAACTTCAGCGAAGCCGCGGATCAGCTTTTCGCCGCCTACGTCAAAGCCATGGCATCAATGCTCGCACCCGCGTTCTTAGTGGTCTTCGTCGTTGGCATCGCCGCGTGCATCCTACAAAGCGGCATCATGTTCTCTACGGAATCTGTGCAGCCTTCGCTGAACAAACTAAATCCCGCCACATATTTCAAGAATACATTCAGCATTAAAAATGCGATCGAATTTCTCAAATCGGTGGTCAAGGTCGGTATTCTAACGCTAGTGGTTTATTTCCTCGTCAAGGACGGCATTCGTGCCTCCATCGCCGCCATGCGGTGCGGGGTGCCCTGCCTTCAGGCCGTGCTGGGCGGGCTTCTCACAGACTTGGCAATTTGGTCTTCAGGTCCCTTCATCGTGATCGCATTTGCCGATTTTGCTTTCCAGAAATGGCAATTCACCAATCAAAATAAAATGTCAAAAGATGAGGTGAAACGCGAATACAAAGAGAGCGAAGGAGACCCGATGATCAAGGGCATGCGTAAACAATTGCATCAGCAACTCCTCGCAGAAGGCAATATTCAAACGGCACGGGAAGCGACCGTTTTGGTGACCAATCCGACTCATATCGCGGTTGCGATCGTTTACGAGGAAGGTAAAACGCCATTGCCCATCGTTACCGCGGTCGGCGTCGATTATGTCGCTCATCGGATGATGAAGGCGGCGGAGGAAGCTGGCGTCCCGATCATGCGAAACGTCCCCCTCGCTCGCGGCCTTTTCGAGAATGCGTCCATCGATCAGTATGTCCCATCTGACCTGATAGAGCCGATGGCAGAAGTCCTCCGTGCAATTCGCGATTTACGCCGCCAACACTAGCAGTTTTGGCGTTTCCTTGTTAACGTATCGACTATGTCGGATAAGATAGACAGTTTCGCGTTTCGGCAAACACGGCAACTCCCTGAATCGAACGTCATGGGGGGACAGGCTGGTGCGGTCGGAAATTGGCGGGGAGAGAACCTAAAGGTTGCACAGCCTGATGTCGCGCAACTGCTCTTCAATGCTAAAGAGGAAATGACCTTCGCCCACTCGGAACGCATGGAGCAGAAATCCATGCGCGAACGCAAAGTGCTGGCGCCCAACGAGGCGATTGTCGAGCGTATCACCGAGATCCAGGAAATCCAGGAATGGATCGATCAACTTCCCGACATTGATCGCGAAAAACTAAAGGAATTCCTGACCGAAGAACGGGACGGCAATGGCAAATCTGATGATCTTTTGCGTCGGGCGCAAGAACGCTTCGAAGATCCGTCCCATGCGTTTGCAGCCCTAGATGTCGTTGCAAAGGCCCTAAAGGCTGACAACCCGGGCGTAGCAGCAGCCGCAGCGGCTGCTCAGGCAGCATTACTTGAGACTGATGGCCCCACCGTTCGGGCTGGCATCAATATCAGTGGCACTGCCTTCGCGGCAGCCCACCAAGACAAGCAAGCCGCGCATGATCTGCGGGAGCTCTACCGCGAAGTCGTCCTCGGTGGCCAATCACCGGCGAGCATCTACAGGACAATTATACAGCGGCTTGGCGTCGATGACTTCGCCGAAAGGCTTCAATTCCTAAGCCGAGCGATAGGGGATGATCTGGCTGCCGCTGGACCGTCCATACCGCCGGTGCAACTACGCGAAATTCTCGCTGGGTTGTCCGGTCTACGAATTCTGGATACCGCACACGACCGGTGCACCCTACTCGCCCAACGGATCGGCCGACTGTCAGGCACGACCCCTGGCACCATGGACGTCATGCGATCCTTGCTACCACTGACAGAGCAGACAACCTTCGGTCCAGGAACCGTCGACGGTATTTCCGGACAGTTGGGTATCCCCGATACAAGGCTTGATGTCCGTATTCTCCTGATGAACGAAACTCGCGCGGTAATGGCCCTGCTCCCTACTGGCGTATACCGCGATCAGGACACGCGGTTCGCCGTCCTGCGTGGACTACAAGAAGCAATGGACAGGTTGATCGAGCGTGAGGAAGCACAATGAGTGACACAGCCGCAATCGCGGAATTCTGTCGTTCTGTTGGCATTCCAGTCACGGATTTGCCGCTTGCCTTGGAGTTAGAGCGCAGCGGCCGGCTGCACGTCGAGCGGACAGGTGATGCCGTCACTATTTCGTTGGTGCGCCCGATGCCACTTCATAAAAACGGCGCCGCCGCCGCTGCGATGAGCGCGGTTCATCCGGATCGCGGGCTGCCACTCCTTGTACGGACCGCGTTTCTTGGCGAAGACCAACTCGTCCTGCTTGCGCGCATTTCGCAACCGGACCTCGATCTGCCGTTGATAAATACCACCATTAGCCTTCTGACCAGCTTGGCAGATCAAGTGGAAAGCACCGTAACATGACCAAAGTCGGCGATGGTTTTCTGCGCTTTGACTTCGGCCTCAGCGGCGTTCGTCAAACAGCTGAGATCGCCCGCTTGCCAGATCACGGGACAGCACCGGCGATCGACACGCAACCGATCGTAGCGATTGAGGCACTATTCCAAACAGAAACGGCTGAAACTGCCATGCTGTCCGCGACAACACCGGATCTGGCTGCGCGAGTTGTGCTTGAACCAGCAAATTACGCCGCCGCCCTCGATGTCGCCGTGACGCTGCTCCTAGAGCGGGCGACTGTTTCACAAGGCGAGATGCGCCAAGTCTTCGCCGACGCCCTGACAGTGGTAGAAGACGCAGTGGCGGACAGAAGCGTCCTTGATCGTGCCCGGTTGGCTTTGCTTCGTGGCTGAGGTGACGATACCTGCTTCGATGGCCCGAGACGCCCTTGCTGTTCTCGCGCACATGTATATCCGCTTCGGTCGTCCGGAAGCAGCGGTGGTGCTGTTCGGAGCGATAGCCCATCTGGACCACGATCAAGAGTGGGCATTGCGTGCTCGGACCGTCGCCCTTCTGAAGGCAAACCGTCACCAAGAAGCTGTAACGGAAGCTCGGCGGCTCTTGCGGCTTGGCGGCGAGGAAGGTGGGAAGATAACACTTTATTACGTCATCGCCTTCGGATGCTGGGCCCTAGGGATGAAGGATGATGCGCAAGTTGCGTATCGCGAAGCGTGCCAATTGGCCGCGAATGCAAATTCTCCCAGCGCAGCAGTAGGAGCTAAGCGTTGAACCTGCTGCGCAAACTAGCCGCCATGGCGCGCGGACGGAATGACGTCCTACTTGCCGTGATGCTGATAGCGATCATCTTCATGATGATCATCCCCGTTCCACCATTCGTGATGGACATGTTGCAGGCTTTAAACCTCGCAATATCAGCTATTTTGCTGATGGTCGCCATCTACATCCGATCGCCCCTGGCTTTCGTTTCATTCCCCTCCCTCTTACTGCTAACGACACTGTATCGGCTTTCACTTGGCATAGCGTCTACACGTCTCATCCTTCTAGAAGCGAATGCAGGGGAGATCATTCAGACGTTCGGTGAATTCGTCGTCGGGGGCAACCTTGTCGTCGGTGCTGTCATCTTTCTTATCATTACCATCGTGCAATTCGTCGTGATCACCAAGGGGTCCGAGCGTGTTGCCGAAGTAGCGGCGCGGTTTTCGCTCGACGCCATGCCAGGCAAGCAAATGAGCATCGACGGCGATATGCGCGCCGGCGTCATCGATATGGACGAAGCGCGCCGCCGCCGCGGCATGGTGGAGCGAGAAAGCCAACTCTATGGCGCCATGGATGGCGCGATGAAGTTTGTCAAAGGCGATGCGATAGCAGGACTTATTAGTATTGCCGTCAATATTATCGGCGGCGTTGCCATCGGCAGCATGCAACAGGGAATGCCCATTGGTGAGGCGCTCGCCGTCTATTCGATCCTCACCATTGGTGATGGTCTGGTCAGCCAAATCCCCGCTCTGTTCACATCGATCACCGCAGGGTTCATCGTCACGCGCGTTACGAACGAGGAGAATGAAAGTAACCTTGGTGATGAGATCGGTGTCGAAATTGGCGCCCAACCGAAGGCTCTGATCGTCGGCGGTGTGATTATGCTGCTCTTCGCGGCTATTCCCGGGTTCCCCGCAACTATCTTCATCATTCTGGCCGCCGGCTCCTGCGCCGGGGGGTGGATTGTTCATCGCGCCCAGACGCGCCCTGTGGCATCCGAGTCCGAATTTGGCGCGAACCTGCCGGCTGGCGCAGCGTCTGGCGCAAAACCGGCCACTCCACGAAAATCGGCTCAGGATGCAGATGACTTCGCCCTGACTATTCCACTGATGGTCGATGTCGGTAGCGACATTGCGCAGATCATGCGCCCCGATACGCTAAACGAGGAATTGGCCAGGGTCAGGAGAGCGCTATACTACGACCTGGGTGTTCCTTTTCCGGGCATCAATCTGCGCGTCGACGAAGCGCCGCATGATGGTCGTTACAGTATATTGACAAACGAAGTTCCATGCGGCGAAGGCCGTCTGCGAGCAGGATACGTCCTGGCGCGAGACACGGAGGATAGCCTATCAATCGTCGGAATTCCGTTCGAGAAAGACAAATCATTCTTGCCCAGCATTGAAACGCTCTGGGTTCCGCAGAGCCGGATCCAGTCGCTCAATGACGCGCAGATCGCCTTTATGGAGCCAGTCCAGGTCCTCTCATATCATATCGCCCATGTCCTCCGGCGCTATGCGGAGGAGTTCATCGGTATCCAGGAGACGCGCTTTCTGCTCTCCCGCATGGAAGACCGCTTCCCAGAACTCGTCAAAGAGGTCCAACGCATCGTGCCTCTGCAACGGATAGCTGAAATTCTCCAACGCCTCGTTGCCGAAGGGGTATCGGTTCGCAATATGAGAGCTATCCTGTCCGCTTTGATCGAATGGGGGCAGAAGGAAAAAGACAGCGTTCTTATCACTGAACATATACGGGGCGCCTTGAAACGCCAGATCTGCTATCGACACTCCGCCGGGCTCAATATGATCCCAGCCTATCTCGCTACGCCGGAACTGGAAGATTTACTTCGCAACGCTATCCGCCAAACATCCTCCGGCAGCTACCTCGCCCTAGAACCGAGAATGATGCAACAGATCGTCGAAAAGGTCAGAAAAGCTGTCGGCGATGCAAGCCGCCAGGTGCGGAAGCCTGTTCTTCTGACGTCGATGGATACGCGACGCTACCTCCGCAAAATAATTGAAGCTGAATTTCCTGATCTTGCTGTTATATCGTACCAGGAGCTGACACCAGAAATCACCGTGCAGCCCCTTGCGAGAGTTTCGCCGTGAGTGACGTAAAACTTCGCGTCCTTACCGGCGGCAACACGGGCGCTGAAATTATGCTCGCGGAAGGGGTCTGGGTTATCGGAACAGACCCTGATGTCGATCTCACTCTCGCCGAACCCAACCTAAAAGAACGCCAACTTCAGATAACAGTCGAACCTGGCGCGGTTAAACTTCGCGCCCTGGCCGAAGGCGCGTCGCTCGGCGGCCATGAACTCGGCCAGGATGTCGAAACGAACTGGGAAGCAGGAATCCCCCTGGCCATCGGTCTGACCAGCCTGATCATCGGCGACGGACCAGTAAGGGAGGTTACGGTAACCGCGGAAGAGAACGCGGCACAGACCAAAGCCCCTGCTCAATCAAACACACCCACCAGCAAACGCAGAAACTCGCCTGTGATATATGCCGCTGGGCTGGGCCTCGCCGCTCTATGCTTGGCTGTACTCTGGTTGTTGATGTTCAGCAGTAAGGACGCAACCAGCCCACCGCCGCTGACGGCATCGGCCGACATAGCAGCGAAGATAATAGAGACGCAGGGCTTAGAGGCGCGGGTCAGCGTCAAAGCCGACGGAGATAAACTTTCAATCATCGGTCAAGTGCCGGACGCCGCATCTCAGGACCAGTTGGTGCAGAGCATGCGGCGTGCCGGACTCTCCCCCCAGTTCACACTAATCACCGACGCAACGTTGTACGACCTCGTCAACACCGTCATGCGAGCATTCGCAATCGAGCCAACCATAACTGTCACCGGGCGCGGCACGGTCACAGTCTCTGGGTTTGTTTCCGACGAAGCAAAAGCACATGAAGCGATCAGGCGTCTGCGGGCAGATGTGCCAGGTATTGTCGCGGTGGACGATCGCTTATCCTCTGGCAGCGGCGCAGAGGCATTCGTGAGATCTCAATTGGCCAATACTGGACTAACTGAGAAAATGAAAGTGACGGGTGTCCAAGGGAATGTGGTGACGGTTTCCGGCACCTTGGATGGGCCTGAAATAGAAACCTGGACAGCTATTGTCCGGCGGTTTGAAGAACGCTTCTCTCCAACGATCCGGCTTCAGGCACATCTTGCGAGCATGGCAGCCGCCGCACCGCGGGGCCTTTCTCTCGGCTCAACGCCTTACGTTATCCTAGAAGACGGCAAGCGGCTATCGATCGGTTCGGATTATGGAAAAGGCAAAATCGTTGGCATTCAAGCGAAAGGCCTTATAGTGCAAATCGCATCAGGTGATATTACTGTTCCGTTTACGCAGTCGCCACGATGGGTGATGGAGGAAGCCGATGGTATCCGAAACTGACAATCCCGCCGTCGAATTGCAGGCCGTCTTAGCAGCTGACAAAGGCGGTGAAGCCCGTCGTCGGTTGAGCGATGCACTTGCGTCAATTCGTGCCGACGTAAGACGGCAACAAAACGTAGGTGTTTCCCCGAGCGAGTTTAGGGTCCTCGAATCGATCGATGGTGCGGCAGAAGCGGCTGGCACCGTCGTGGAAGCAGTTTGGCGTCGCTATCATGGCGATGCATCAATCTAGGAGCACATGCAATGAGCTTTGATTTCAGCCGTATCGGCGCGTCGATGGGTCAATCGGTCAATGCGAAGGAAGCCGAACTGTCCAACTTTGCACAAACCATGGACACCGGAAACAGCAAGGATATGGTCAAGATGCAGCAACTGACGCAGGAGTGGTCGATGGGCGTCAGTCTTCAGTCCACCACGATGAAGCTCATCTCTGACACGCTCAAGGGCATCTTACAGAAAATCGGATGAAGCGAGTTGCCCTTCGGCATCGTGGCATCGATTGGGCATTTGCTCTCCGGTGTCAGGATGCCTTGCGTTCTCTAGGCGGCGCGTCCGAATGTAATTCTATCCAGCCATATTGCACCGATACTTGCGGTGCGGGCCGGACGATTAAAACCCGCAACCAACGAACGCCTGCTGCACGCATTGCGAAGCAAGTATCTGCGCTTTTGCGACCTGGTCGGGTGTCATTTTGGCCGCGAGGCGCGCGCGGTTCTTCAGGGCGAATTGCTGACCTTGAGCACCGGCCATGTTATACAACGCGTGAGCCTTGATGACATCCTTCTGCAATACCGTGCCGACTTCGTATCGGATACCGAGGGCGTTTAGGGCGTCTGGATTACCTTGTTCAGCAGCAGCGCGATACAGCCGTGTGGCGTTTGTGTAATCTTGAACAACACCTTGCCCCCTATCGAACATATCGCCCATATCAAACTCCGCTGCCGCAACGCCCTGATTGGCCGCTAACCCGGACCACTTCGCTGCTTCCGCGTAGTTTTTCTGCATTCCAAGGCCTCTGGCGTACATCTCTCCTAAATTACTCTGCGCAATTGGATACCCCTGCTCCGCGGCTAGGCGGAACCATTTGAACGCTTCATCATAATCTTGGTCCACCCCCTCGCCTTTTAGGTACATCAGCGCCAAATTACACTGGGCTATATAGTAACCAAGCTTTGCTGCAGCTCGGTACCATTTAGCAGCCTCCTTGTAGCTCTGCTGAACACCGAGCCCCCTGAAATACATCGCGCCGAGATTGTTTTGGGCTACGGAGTAACCCTGGTCAGCCGCCAACCTATACCATTTCACAGCGACAATGAAGTCTTGCTCGATACCCAAGCCTCGCTCATACATCATTCCGATATTAGTCTGCGCAACCGAATATCCCTGCTCTGCGGACTTGAGATACCATCCATAAGCCTCATGAAAATCCTGGACCACACCCAAACCGCGCTCATACATGACGCCAAGGTTGTTCTGCGCCGGGGCATACCCCTTCTGTGCAGCGAGAAGGTACCATTTCGCTGCCTCAGCAAAGTCCTGCTGAACACCGATGCCGTTAAAGTAACGGAACCCGACGTTAAACTGGGCGCGAGCTTCCCCCTGCAATGCCGAGGCTCGCAACACATCAAATTCCGTCCCAGAGTAGGTGCGAATGTCATTCGCGTCGACATCAGAGAGCCAGTCGGCGCGGGCGCTATGGCTGAACACGAAGCATAGGCAAACGAGTGCTGCTATGCGCTGCCATCCGTCCATTCATAACTCCTGCACCAGATGTACAGAGCTATCGTATCGCCATAAGCCATGTCCTACAAGGTAACAGCGCTCGTTAGCGCCTCAATTGATGCGCATGGTATCATCCCATCTCACCACGTCTGGCCGTCCACGAAAACCGTCCCAGGCTTTCCGCAGTACCGAACGCCAATATGGGCTGATATTGCGCTCTTTCGACGCAAGGACATGCCCACCTGACGACATTTTTCCAACCGCTCTGCAATTTCCGCTCGGCAAAAAAGCCGCCACTTTATCTCACGGCGGATCAACTAGTATCAAGTTGGACCGGTTTACTCTATTGTATGTTCGTCGTCGAAGTCCGTCTAGCTCCCCGCCTCCGACCCACACGGATGATTTTCGATCACCATGCTTCTAATCCGAAAACACGAGCGCTGCTGTCGATGGATGGGGCACGAGCGCCTTTTTTCGTTTTACGCTACCGCAATACATACAGAATAATAGTTTTATATACCTTTTTATGCGCCCCCGTCATGTAACGACCATTACTAGGCTTTGCAGAAAGACCAAGCCGTGCAGCCGAACGAACAATAGCTGCTTTTCTCACAGAATTTCTCGAAGAAGCGTCGCTAGCTGGAGAAATACGCCTTCCAGGGAATCGGTTTGGTCTGCTACCGACCAAATCGTCGGTTTTTATGGTTATGAAACGTATCTCGTAATGTGCATTCTCTCTAGAGAGCAACGATGAGCATCGTTGGGTCGCCTGGCGGACGCCTCGCTCAAGCACTGCTGCGCGACGCGCGCAGCCTCTTGCGTATGACGATCGCATACGGGACCTCTCCGCACACTCATCAAATTTTCGGTTCCCAATGTTGGTGCCGACTGTGAATGCCCTGACCACCATAGGCATCGCAAGCGCGAGCCGAGGGGGCAGTGTTCGCGCGCGGGTTTGTCGTTTAGCGCCGACGATCCTTAACTGGCCCGTCTCCGGATGAGCATCGAATTTTTGACGCTGCTCCATAAACGCAGCCGGTCCATCGACCCCAGGTTCGTCCTTCTGCCACTTCTACTCATTTTGGGAAGTTGCCAGTCACCGTTTAGTGGCGTCAGGGGCGCAGTTCTGCCCCCTCCCCGAGAAGGCCAAGTTCCACCCAGCACTGACCCCGAAGTATCAGTTTCTCAAGGGCGCGTTGTTCAAAGCACTGATTCGACACCAGCGAGCACATTTTCAAATCGGAACTCTGCCGCCCCGACATTACCTGTCGTTTCAAGTGACCGGCTCGTTTCCTATAGCTACGAGAATGCTGACATCGTGCGCGTTGTCCGCGAGGTAGTCGGGGACATACTGGAGATGCCGGTCAGTATTGACCAAGATGTGACAGGGCGCATGACATTTGTCACCAATGTACGCATCCCCGTCAGTCAGGTTCCAGCGCGGCTGAATGCTGCGCTTCAGCCACTCGGTTATGGCATCTCAGCGATATCGGGCGGCGGTGTACGTGTCGGGCGCGTCTCGTCGCTTCAAGCTTCCGCAGCGGCGGCGGCTAACGGCCCAAGGCTGATTGCATTGCGCTTTGTTCAAGCGAGCGAGGTCGTCGCCGCAATCCAGCCGAGCCTGCCGGACGGTGTCCGGGCTGCGGCGGATCCAGCTAACACTGGCGTGATTATCAGCGGCCCGGCGCCGGGTGCCGATACGGCCGAACAGTTGGTCCGGTTGTTCGACGTGGACAAACTGAGGGGCCGTTCGTTCATTGTCTATCCTTTGTCCAATGCCTCCGCGAACTCCGTCGTCCGCGAGTTCTCGACGATTTACGGTGGTGATTCGCAAATCACGATCGAACCCGTGAACCGTTTGAATGCCGTTCTGGTGGTTACCAACCAAGCAGCTCTCATGCCGCGTGTGCGCCAGACGCTAGCGCAGTTGGATACAAGCCAAGGCGGCGCGATCGGCATGCGCATATTCCCGATCCACCACCGGCGAGCAGCCGACGTTGCTGTCCTTTTGGCGCGAATTTTTGGCGCGCCCGCGCCGGCGGTATCAGGCCAAGGATCGCCTGCGGGCGATTTCGGTCGCTTGTCCGTCGGCTCAGGCGGTATGGGCGGCAGCAAAGGCGGTGGTAGTAGCGGCATTACGGCATTACCACCGGGTATCGGCGACAATTCCGGTTCTAACATCCTGATGGGGGGACAGTCGCAAGGGAACGTGCAAACAGAGCGGCAATTCGCTGAAGACCTTGGCCTATCGGCCCCTGTCCGCGTGCAGGTTGACACAGCAACAAATGGCGTTGTCATCCTCGCTGCACCAGCGGATATGGGGCTTATTGCCCAGACGATCCGACAACTCGATGTGCGGCCAAAGCAGGTTTTCATCGAGGCCACGGTTGCCGAAGTACAGTTGAATAACCAGCTCCAGTTCGGTTTGTCTTACGCCTTTCGTGCCGGGAATTCGTCGGTTTCGCAGCTATTTCCCTCCGGCCAGGGTTTCTCCGACAACCAACCGATCGCGGGCGGTTTCAGTTGGATGGTACAAACACCGAATGCGCGCGTTATGCTCCAGGCCTTAAGCGGTATAACGACAGTCCACGTCGTTTCGGCGCCACGGATGATGGTGACGGATAATCAAGTGGCAACTCTCCAGGTCGGCGACCAGGTGCCGATCTTAATCCAGCAATCTCAGGCGCAAGACACGTCAAGCGCGCCGATCGTCAACTCAATCGAAATGCGTGATACGGGCGTCATCTTAGCGGTCAGACCGCGTGTCGGGGCCAGCGGCGCAATATCGCTCGACATCTTTCAAGAGGTCAGCACCGCAACACAAACGACCGTTTCAGGAATCAACTCGCCGACAATTCGCATGCGTAGGTTTCAAAGCACCGTGGATGCCCATAGCGGCCAGACCATCGCCATGGGTGGTTTGATGCAAGATAACGTGACGCGCAACAACACTGGCGTACCGATCCTCAACCAGATCCCGTTCATTGGTGCTCTGTTTGGCGCCACGAACGATACGGCGACCCGCACCGAACTTTTGGTTATGCTCTCCCCGCGCATCGTCGACGATGACAGCGCCGACGGACAAGAAGTCACGGATGAATTGAGTGCACGAATCAGCGCGCTTGCGCCCGATGTGGGAAAGATGATCACGCCGGGTCGCGGCAGCATCGCTTCTCCGCCGACTGGCTTTTTGCGGTTGCCGCGTTAAATGCCGCTGGTAAGCATGGGTGGGGGCCAGGGCTCGTTCGTCGCTTCTATAGGGGTGTCGATAAACATCAATCCTGCGCTGCCTTTTGAGCGGTAATCGCTCTGCAAGGGGCCGCAGAAACGGCGTAAATGGCGATAGAGTCGATTGTAATCGGGCCCAACGAACGCCATTTGGGACAACAGCGCGGGACGGAACTATGTCGATGTGGAAAATGGGTCGCCATAAGCTCCGCGCTTCATTCATCAGCTTTTTAACGCTGACATTTCTTGCGCTCGTGCCCGCTCGCGCCGTTCTAGCAGAATCAATACTCGATACCATCTCTCGCACCGGCGTTCTAATGACGGCGACCAGCGACGACGCCCAGCCGTTCGCGTTCCGTGATCCGGATGGGCGGATCGTCGGTTTCTCTATCGACATTGTGAAGGCCATCCGCGATGCGCTTGAACGCGACCTTCACCGTTCCATTCGCGTAGAATTTTTTATCGCATCGCGCACGGCACAAATCGAAGAAATCGAACGCCGGCAGGTCAACCTAGCCTGCGAATACAGTGCCATGACTTGGCCGAATCAGCAGCGCATCGATTATACACTACCAATATTCCGTGACGGGGTTCGCATTCTCGCCTACCGCGAAAAGGTTTCCCAGATTACAGATATTGATCGGCTACACTTGGGCGTTGTCAGTGGCTCAGATACTGCCAGGATCCTGCGAGCAAAATGGCCCACTACGACACTAAACGTCTATCCCAACGCCCACGCAGCACTCCAAGGTCTTGCCACAGGGGAGCTCGACGGCATAGCCGATATCGGCGTCGTGCTCCGCAGTTTGCTCGCCACCACCGTGCGTTTGCCGGGCCTCATCGTCGTACCTCGGGGAGAAGCGTTGGCCTATGAAGCGATCGGATGCATGGTGCCGAAAGATGATTCGCGGTGGCGCGATTATGTAAACGGTGTGATACGTAATTTGCTCACCGGCGTAGAGGACTACCGCGGCCGATACATGGAGATTTATGACCGCTGGTTCGGCAGAAATGCCGTAATCGCCTACCCTATCGATGAGCGGACGGCCCAGTTTCTCGCTGATTCCTCCGCTTGGATCGATTAGGGCATCGCAATGCGCCTAAGCACCCGCCTTGTTCTGATGGTGGCCGGAAGCGTCAGTATTGGTATCGTGGCGGTGTCGGCAGTATTGGCGACACTGACTTGGCAAACGATCCTTGCCCAGGCAACCGACGAAGGAGAAGTGATCGCCCGCCTGCTTGCGCATAGTGCCGCGGTAAGCGAGGAGGTCGTTACCGAAGCAGGACGGCTTCTGGACCGCGAACTGATAAGCCAAGGCCTTCTAATAGGGCATCTAGCAGACGTTGCCCATATCGAAGGCGTGAGTGAACGTGATCTCAACCGCCGTTTAATGGAAATAACGGCACGAACCGATATGGGAGAAATTTTGGTTGCCGATGCATCCGGGCGCTTATACGCCGGCTCTGCCGATGACTATGATAACCTTGAAGACGCTACCACCGCCGCTGGTCTGCCTGCTAGCGCCCTCAATCGACTCTTGTCCGGCGATACGTTTACCGAGGCGCTAGGAATCGGCAGGCGTCCCCTCGGCGGCATTCCTATGCACTATATCGGCGTTCGTGGACCGGGGCAGGCGCGCGCGGTCGTTGTCGGGCGCGATCAGCGCGATATCATCAAACTTGACCAGGCACTTGGCGTGCAGCGCTTGATCGATACGTTATTGCGCGCTGCGGCGGTCGATGGTGTGTGGATCGTACAGCCGCACGGCGACGTTGTTGCCGGTCGCGTTGCCGATAGTCTGCAAAACCAGCAAAATGATTTTTCGTTACGAGAAAAAGATCTCGTCTCGCAGATCCTATCCGGTCACCCGGCCAAGGCCATCATGGCCGATGGTCGCATCAGCGTTGCGACACCTTTGGTCGATAGCACCGGTCTGCTCTCCGGTACCTTACTGGTGCGCCTTTCCGCGGCACCGCTGGATCGCCTACTCTTCGACTACCTCTTCATCGGTGGCAGCATGGCAATCGCCGCCCTGCTCCTCGGCATCACTCTGTCGGTCTTTGCAGGTCGTCGCGTCGCCTCTCCCATGATGCGCATTGCAGACGCCGCCGCTGCAGTGGATGCACGCACCTTCGCACCCGGCTCGCTACGCGACATCACCGTGCGGCGTGACGAGCTCGGTGACTTAGCGAGAACGTTTGAAACAATGGCTCAGCAAGTCTTCGCCCGCGAAGAAGAACTAGAGCGCCAAGTCAACGACCGAACGCGGGAATTGACCATCCGCAACGAACAACTCGACCAAGCGAAGCAGCGCCTGGAGGCCGATCTTGAGCTCGCGAAACTGATGCAGTCGGCCATCCTGCCGGCACCGTTCCCGGCGGAGCGGGGCTGGACCGGAACGGCGAGGATGGTACCGGCATTACAGATGGCGGGCGATTTTTATGATTACATACGGCTCGATCAAGGCCGTCTCGGGCTGGTCGTTGCCGACGTCTCCGGCAAAGGCGTTGCACCCGCATTCTTCATGGCCGTATCACGCGCCGTTCTACAAGACGCTGCTCGACGGTCCGGCGATCCGGGTTCGTGCCTATCGGAAGCGAATCAAGCCTTATGCGAACAAAATCCGTTGGAAATGTTCGTTACCGTTTTCTACGCAGTGCTCGATCCGCGCAACGGCGTGGTAGACTATGCCAATGGCGGCCACAATCCGCCTTATCTTATCCCGCATGATGGGACGGCGCGGCAACTACCGGGAACCGAAGGAACGCTGTTGGGCATCATTCCGGATATGCCCTATGACAGCGCGACGATAACATTGCAGCTCGGCGATACGTTATTCCTGTATACCGATGGCGTAACCGAGGCCATGACAGTTGCTGGCGACATGTTCGGCGAAAAGCGGCTAGAAGACGTGCTGAACCAGTCAAAGGACTTGCCTGTCGAGGCTTTGCTGACCACCGTGACCGATGCAATCCGTGATTTTGTCGGCGCCGCACCACAGTCAGATGACATCACGTGCTTGGTCGTCCGGTATCTCGGCGATAGCGTTGAGTACGCGGGAAGCAATAAGTCCGGCGTCGCTGTCGACACTTTGGTCGGCGCTTGAAACCCTGTTTTTGATCTGACGACGCCTTAACAGAGGAACATAACGATGGTCATTACGCGTGTAGACGACGGAGACATCGTGCAGCTTCGGCTGTCAGGCAGTGTCGATTCCGCCACCAGCCCCACAGTCGAAGCGGCGGTCACGGCCGCCTTCGATGAAGGCAAGCGACGGTTAATCTTTGATTTAAGAA
>Ga0164296_1002320_pt1 | contig 19140 bp, 42 predicted proteins | sample GEODES057metaG_FD_113533 | JGI IMG/M metagenome (GOLD analysis project Ga0164296, IMG submission 113533) | Dystrophic lake water microbial communities from Trout Bog Lake, Wisconsin, USA - GEODES057 metaG | ecosystem: Environmental > Aquatic > Freshwater > Lake | place: USA: Trout Bog Lake...
CTAAAAATGTTTTCATCTTCGCTCCTATTAAAAAACAATTATAACATTAATCCACGTAGTAGTCAACCGTTTGCAATAGTGTGCTCATTGCGTTCTCTACCTCGTTAAAGCACTCCAGTTCCGCTAGTTGTACCCCATCGCATGTTGCAGTTAACAGCATAGCTTCCACTTCCGCTAGTTTAACAAGTATTGCATCTTTCATTTTTGCTCCTTAAAAACTTATTATAGCGCACTAGTCCCAAAATGTCAAATGCGCTATAAAAAGCCCGTAAGGGCTTAAGGGTTATTATGCGTCTATTGTTAGCTCATCCACTACTGCATCCACCTCACTGCCCTCGTAGTCCGCTTGTATTTGCACAATATGTGCATCAGCTAGCTCGCGTGTGCTAAATGCAGCTATGTTGTAATAAGCGTCCTCGTCATCGCCCCATCCGCGTACTTGTACAATATACACTGTTTGCATAGTTAGCTCCTTTTGCTTTAAAAACATATTATAACACACTTGCAGATTTTGGGCAAGCGTGTTATAAAATACTTGACCAAATTAGTCAACAAATACAATGTTGTTACTGCGTATTGTACGCTGTGCAGAATGTAATGCTTTAGTAAGCTCCTGCTGTAAATTTTCTGCAAGTAAGTCCCCGCTAACATAAGCGCATTTGGCTTGTGTAGGGAACGCATACTTTACTACTTCTGCATTACCAATTTTTTTAACTTGCTTGTGTGCGTTAAATGCTACGACAAGTTTGTAAGTTTTAATTTTGGCATTAAAAACTAGTTTTGCGTGTGCAATAGTGTTGGCGTTAAACATAGGTTCGCTCCTTTATTAACAAGTACGTAGTATACTGCATTTTGAGCCAGTTGTCAAGCGTTCGTTTAATAGCTGACTAAGTTGTAGGGTTTCTTCTAGATTGGTTGACAGCAGGGGCCAAATACTGTATAATAATGACATCGAGTAAGGGAGCGGAGATTCCCCGGGGCAGTAAACGATGCGTTCGAATGGGCAATCCGGGGGTGGACGGCGAGAGCGGGCGAAGGGTTTTTGGTAAGTGTGCGCCAACTAACACGTCGGTAAGTAAGTGCCTACTTACCCTGCCCGAGTTAGTGTGCGCCAACTAACCAGCAAGTTAGTAAGCACTTACTTGTGGATATCCTGTGGATGATTTTTGGTGTGGCTTTTTGGACACGGTGCCCCTGAAACTCAAAATATTTTGGTTGATCTCGGTCTGGAACCTGCTGAGATATTGAATTGGCCCCGGCCCTTTACTTTATGTTAAGATGTGGGAATGGTGATTGGAGATGCTCGGAGGCTTCTTGTTCGGTTTCACATACAGCATAGTCACAGCACACACGGTCCTCACTGTAACGGAAGACATGCACACGGAATGAAGTCATGCATATACTCAAGTATACATTAAATGCAGCATCCTTGACACAGACATGAGCTAGTGGTTGCATCTTACTCATATACAGTATTTAGTGGCTCGAGCCTATCAGGTGTAGTCTCCAGCCCGGGCACTGTGCCAGTACGGTGGCAGACACAGTGTGAAAATGTGCAGAATGTGTGATCTAGATCACTCCACCTTGCGTATACGCATCTACAACGGTGGCACCAGATGTGAAAAGTGCAAAAAAGTGTTGGAAAGTGTGATAAAGTGTGACAGAACCGTGAGAACATGGTGTTTGAACAGTAGGCACCACGGTTACACAGGGTTTGCGAGCACGGTGGCTCAAGGTGGAGACAGGCATTGCTGCAATACATTCTCCCCAGATCGCATCACTATGACCGCAGCGGGGCCTCACATATATAGACCCTCTTACACATTTCGCCAAACTCCTTGACCTCGCAGCGGGGCCTCGCTACACTACATACTGTATGCACATAACATTAGATCGTTTAGATACTCCCGTATTCATAGCTCTAGTCTTGATCATAGGGATCGTGGCAGTTGCTCTACGGGAGTGGATGGATCGTTCTGATCGTTAGTACGCTACATAAACATCAACACATACGTGCAGCGGGGCCTATAAGGAATCACAGTGAGCAAGTACACCGCTATACTCTCAGACTGCTTGATCATAGCCATAGTCGCTATGACCTTATTATATTGGTTGTTTGTGTAACTGTGAAAGAGCTATTTCGCCGGTCAAGCGAGCCCGCGAGCGTTCACTGTGTTATAGTGACATAGTGTGTATACAGTAGATAATAGTGATCTCGCTAACAGCTAGTACTGTGAGCAAGCCATAGATTATGACATAGTCTTTGAGCTTGTACATGATGTTTTAGTGTTAGTTTTAATGTTAGTTAACTGTATAGGCATGCTGTTGTCAGCATAGTCTTTGTGTGTACTAGTAGTGTATAAAGGATCCAGCTGGAAGTCTTTAACTACGGTAGAGCTACTACGGCTACGATAAGCTTCACTGCTGAACTTATACAGTAGCAGGTAGTCAGTGAACTCTGTTTGTGCCATATCAGTCTTTGTTATTGCTGTCTCTGTCTTAGTTGGTCAATACGAGCATTCAAGCGTTGGAATACTATGTTGTCCATGTGATTCTTTTCTATCACCACATCAGCTAGAAATGCTATTGACCATACTAGGCACTGCTCGTGTGAGTAGTTGGGGTGTAGCTCGTGTGCCAATTCAACTATGCGTTCAGTCAATTGACTTTGGGTCATGCTCGATTCATAGCATCGACCAAGGTGTGTATGCCAACTTCTTCTAGTCTGACACGAGCTTGCCAGTCGCACACACGCAGGTAGTCATCGTGGCTTAATTGATAAGCAAAAGCCGTGGCCCATTGTTCTGCAACGGCCTGGGTGTCAAATGTGCCTTCTAGATTGAACTGGCGCACTTCTTGGTTTAGTGAGGGACTGTAAGCATATACTGAGTAGATTTGGGGCATCATGCGCTCCTTGTTATATACAGTTATTTAGCCTGGATTTCCTTGTTTCTGTCGGTACAGGCGGAAGGTTAGACTGCTGCCAAGCAGGCTAATCTGTATAGAAGTGGAGTTAGGCTGTATGACGCTGTGACTTACTATGGCTCAAAATTTTTCGCTGCCGCTTCGCGGCTTCGTAGGAACTCGCCCTCGCCACCCTCCGGGCTATAAATACTGTTATGAACATCACAGAACTCTTTGAAGAAGATCCACTTGGGGACTTCATACAGACCAAAACCAGCTCAGATCCTCTTGATCAGATGATCAGCCGTTTCATGCAGGGCATTGCGCCCACTCGTGACACACGCACATTGCCCCGACCACAGGAGTATCACCGGGATCGCAGTTCCTCTGGATCAGCCGCACAGCCACGACCCAATGTGTCTGCCGCTCAGTTAGCACCCATTCGGCAAGCTCCCGGCAGTGTGAGTTGGCAGACCATAGCACAGTATCTGCGCTCAAAAGGGCTCAGTGCCGCTCACACAGTGGGTATACTCACAAACATGGAACATGAAAGCCAGTTCAATCCCAATACCTATGTCATAGACTCAAATGGCCTGCCCTCGGGTGGCTTGTTCCAGCACAATGGGCCCAGATTCCAGGATCTAGTCACGCGCCTGGGTCGTGGATGGAGTTCAAATTGGCAGGGTCAGATAGACTATGCACTCAGTGAGCCCGTGGGACAACAGTACATTCGTCAGCAGTTTGCCTCACCCAAACAGGCCAGCCAATGGTGGACTCTGCACTTTGAGCGTCCCAAACATGCGCAACAAAAGGCACAACAGCGCAGTCAGGCTGCGCCCAAATACACCCAATATGCTCTTGACAAGCGAGGTTAAATCCAGTATAATAGTGGCTAAGTTCAACAACTTGACAGGCACACTACTATGCAGGCATTTCGTGAAACCACAGATTGGGGCAACTCAGCCACTCCAAATCACACATATCTCTTAGACGGCACTAGTCTAGTTGCCTATATCAAGCAGGGTGATATTCAGCCCTACTATTTCCGGAGCCCTATCAAAGGCTTTGATCGTAGGGGTCGTAAGTTTGTTGAACTCAGTGACAACCCTTTTGAGCCTGGGCTCGAAGCCGTTGACGCCAGCGTCATCCGGATTGAAGGCAGCCGTGGGCAGATCTACACAGTAGATACCCAGCAGGCTTCATGCACTTGTCCAGGTTTTACATTTAGGGGCAGTTGCAAACACGTCAAAGAACATTTAGGAGTTGAACTATGAGTGACATATTATTTAGAACCATGGCAGTACTATTGGGCCTTGTTGTAGCCCTGAACATCTATGTGTTGATAACCACACAGCCCTTGCCTGTGGCCTGTGTCAACGGCTTCGTCATGGAACAGCACAAGGACATGTGGGTGCAAAGATCACTATTGCCCCAGCACTGTGTCGTCATTGACAGGGATTGATCATGCAGTTAGAAGATCTACAATATATTTTTCAATCTCAGATCCAAGAAGGTACTACCAAGCTCTACTTCATGCTGATAGATGGCATCCATGCTCAAATTGAACGCCACCCTGCTGATCGGCTAGAGGAATTGATACCCATGCTGGATAACTTTAGATTTGAGGGCTACAAACCCGGTAACATGGCTCGTTTTATAAAATGAAATATTTTGTTGTCAACAAGCTAGATCGCAGGCACAAAGGGTACAGTCAGTTTACCCATTACATAACTCCCACATGGAGTACCACGCTTGAGGATAAACTTCGCTTTTTTGAGTGGCGTAAATGGTGCTGGGATACCTGGGGTATGGGCTATGAACGAGACATAGCCATTGAGTTTGGGGGCAGACAGTTTGAAGTTTGCCGCTGGGCTTGGCACACAGAAGATCGGGGTCGCAGGCTTTACTTTGCCAGCGAGCGTGAATTAAATTGGTTTGTATTAACATGGAGTAGTGAATGAACGAAAAATTAGAATCCCTTAAAGCACAGGCTGAATTTGTAGGCGACAGATACTCACTGCCTGACGAATTTGCTGAAAAATTTGCCGAGCTCGTTGTCAAAGATCTTCTGGATCTGATCAATGATGCCAATGTCAACCGATGCGCTTTGACTACATACGATCAGGGTATAGCCTTGTGTACCAAGAGCCAGATCATAGACATAGTTAGAGCCCATTACGGAGTCAAATACAGACCACAGCCCGCCAGTCAACGGCTGTTTCCGGTAGCTAGTGTCAGATCATGAAAATCATAGATCTGCGCTTGGAGTTGACTAGCCCATTCGATCGTTGGGATTATTTCCGCGGGCTTGGATCTATCTCGGGCAAGCTGGCCCGATATACTGCTTGGGAACTGGAACACTCTTACTATAGTCCGTTGTTGCTAGATATTGAGCTATCATGGTCACGACAGCAAGATCATGCTGGTTTTGAGTTTGGCCTAGGCATATTAGGGTACGGTGTTCATTTCCGTGTATATGACACACGCCATTGGAACTATGAAGCCCAACGATATGAAGTTAGGGATTTCAGTGAGTATTTTGATCTTAAATTCAAAGACTGACCATGCAACCATATCGATATCAAGGTCGCGGCATGATACAAATCACCGGACGCCAAGCTGGCAAAAGCTGGAATATGCACTATATCAATCATTGGATAAAAGTTATGGCACCTGCACCCAAAATTAAATGGAAAAAATTGCCCGGACTTAGGCTCCAGGCCTATACTGATAATGTCAACCCTCGTGGCTTTGAGCGTGGCCTCAATGAAACAGACCTAGAACCCGTGCAAGCGTGGAGTCAGGAATGCCATTGCGGTATCCGCATGAGTTTTGATCTTTGGCAGTTTAAGACAGAAAAGCAAATCACCATGTTTCTTATGAGGTGGACATCATGAAACTGGATGTAAACTACAATCCCGAATGGAATCAGTATACGATTTTTTGGCCCCATGATCAAGACGAGCATAACAAAGAAATCCGACGTTGGTGCAATCAATCATTCGGCGCTGACTGGGAAGACGGCATCGATGATCTAGACTATGTACGACTAGATGAGAAAAAAGCCCATTGGTTTATCATGCGGTGGGGCGGATGACCTTGGAGGATATGGTTATGGAAAAAATGGCAAATAGCATAGCATCGGACATTGATAGAGAAGTGCTTTGGGGTATGCTGACAGGTATAGGTTGGACCCGAGTCATGGTGCCACGATTGATAGATAACGAACATGCTATCGATATAACATATTGGCTAGAAGATAACTGCAAGCATCCATTTGAGCGCAATGGTAGAGATTTTATATTTGAAAGCCAGCAGGATGCTAATTGGTTCACGCTAAGATGGATGAGTTAACTTATCATTGTGTGCATGTAGATCGAGTTCCTACATCTCTGTTAGTATGGATGGTAGAAACATTTGGTCCAGCAGGTAAACGATGGTGGCATTTGAATAATAAGATCTATTTCAGAGATGAACGAGATTGGATTTGGTTTGAATTGAGAACATAATATGGCAATACAAGAACGCGAAGATATGAAGATAGCCATGAAGTTGAAACAACGAGGATGGCTCCATGACATACTAGATATTAATACCGCTGAATGCCAAGAGCGTGCCGAATGGTGTAAAACCTCTTTTGGACCAATGTATCAAGATCTGTATTCTCCATTATACTTTGAAGGAGAAGGCAAATGGTATGGCGCAGTGTTACCATTCCAAACAGGTGCAGTTACCCCCAATAGACAATTTGTCTTTATGTTTAGGGACGAGAAGTTGTACAATATGTACAAAATGATGTTTAGTGAAAAAGAAAGGAACTTGTATGATTAAGGGATTAATGGGCTCAGAAGGAGTCTTTGTAGATAATGGCAATAACAGTTTGCCATATCATACTCCACAAATGGGAGATAGTTTCAGCGGAGTGTTGAGATTGAATGGCACTGATATTCAATACTATAATAATGGCACTTGGATTAACTTGCCCACTAGCTATGCCACAGTTCGAATGGATTCTAGTATTTTAAATTGGGTTCGTGAAAAACAAGCCAAAGAAAAAGAACACGAAAAAGAACTAGCATATTTAAAACGCCGTAGTGAAGAACATCCTAGCCTTAAGAAAGCCTATGAAGCAATTATTCGGGCCGAAGAAAGATTGAACGCTGAAATTGATAAAGCTGTTGATGATTTCAAACTACTTGATAAACTCGTAGGTGAAGAGCAAGATGTTAGTGAACAATCTGCATAATGGCAAGGTTGACTTTTAGGCACGATTCTATTATAATAAGTGAATTAATGGATTGGTGTGAAGAGCATATTGGATCTAGAATGGATCATTGGTTCCTATTTGATGGAGGCGGTGATCCACAGACTTTTGTTCTTAACATCAAAGATGAACAGAAGGCTATGTTGGCAAGGATCAAGTGGAGTGAAAGTTTATTGTGATGGAAAACTGTAAAGTCGGAATGTTTAACTTGCCGGGTATTAAGATACCTAAGAACCTCTTACCTCCTGATCTGCTAGAAGAAATGCAAGCATGGAGTAAGGAGTGCAATAGTGGGAGTTGCATGAATGAAGATGGCAGTCTATGGAGTTTCCGAAACGAGAAACAGCGTGAATGGTTTGTACTACGCTGGAGTGATCTCATACCTAAACCAAAAGCAGATGAAGAAAATTAGGAAAATATGACCACATTTACCACAGAAGATCGTATAGCAGCGTTACCAATTATCTATTTGGACATGGATGATGTAGTAGCTGACTGGCGTACTGCCGCTGAAGAGTTATTGCAATTGAAATTTCCTAACGGAGACCAATGGGCCCGTATTCCAGATGAGAAGTGGCAAGAACTCAAACGCAATAGTCGTTTCTATAGAGACTTACCGCTTAAAGACGGTGCTGATGAACTTGTAGAATATTGTAGAAATGCTGTATTAAACGGACAGGCTAGAGAAATAAGATTTTTGTCGGCATTGCCACATAACAATGACATGGGTTGGGCAGTATGGGATAAAGTACAATGGGCCCAGCACTATTACCCAGGTATTCCTGTCTTTATTGGACCTTATAGTAATGACAAGTGGATGCATTGCCAGCCAGGAGATATACTAATTGACGATCGCACAGATAACTGTATGCAATGGGAAAAAGCCGGTGGTCGAGCTCATATCTACCGTACTTGGCAAGGATGTCAAACGTGGTTGGAGAAAGCCCTTGGCTACTACTAGGCATAAGGTATATGGATTCGGTCTAGGTGACTGCGAGGATCCGGAGTTATATGCAGCCCAACCACTTTGGGAATGGCAACAAACCGAGCACGGAGCATGGTGTGTCGCCAATTTGGACGATCCTACATTCCATATTGGTCCTGACTATCAGGGCTTTGGGTATAGGGTAACAGTAGATGCCGGGTTTACCGAAGATCAATGGACTGAATATATGTTTAGGTTCAGTGATAAATTTGATAACATTGTTAAAAGGAGTTAGTAATGCAAATTAGAGTACAAGAAGATGGTAAGAAGTTTGGATCATGTGGGTGCGGTCGTAGTCCTACTGGACAATGCTGTGGCTGGCACGGTCTTACTGAAGAACAGTATCAAAAAGCCAAAGATGAATATGAACTAAACGAATACAAAAAGCAGGCTCAATCATTATGGAATGATTCCTGTACATCTGGAAGAGCAGAATGAGTTGGTTTAAAAATACATTAAGAAACTGGTTACTGAGTGATAGCTCAGTAAAGCAGGCTAGACTACGAGCCGGTAATACTATTGCTGTAGACGAAGATCACGAAAGCATGAGCAGTGATCCTACTATGCGTTTCAAAGTTTACAATGCTCGTGGCGGCAAGATTGTAGAGTTTACCCGCTATGATCGGCAACGAGATCGTAATGAGCATGATCTGTATATTATCCGTCATGACGAGAATTTTGGTGAAAGAATCGCCAAAATTGCTATGTTAGAAGGCATGAAAGACTAATTTTTGTAAATAAACTTAACCGGAGAACACAATGGATACTTTAATCGACCTTATTCCTTATGCTATTACATTTGCTGTAGCCTACGCTATCGGTGAGCAGGTAAGGACCATAAAATTCATGCTGAATATATCTAAAAATCCAGATCAGTTTATTGAAATGCTTAACAAGATCAAAGACATCAACGAGGAAGTAGAAGTGCATGGCATGCCTGAAGATGCTATACCATTAACACTAGAAGAGGTCAACGGGCAAGTGTTTGCTTATAATAAGATAACAGGGGAATTTTTGGCACAGGCTCAAAATATGCACCAGGCGATATCACTAGCGACAGCCCGATTTCCTAACAAGAAGTTTTGGCATCCTAGCTTAAAGAAATTCAACCAAACTGCTTGATACAGATTACAAGATTGTGTATACTTGACTTATGTTGATGAGTAATCAACTTATATCAAGAGGAAACACAAAATGAAATTTCTATCAAAAGAAACAAAGACCTTTAAGTTGTTAGAGGCACTCAAAGAAGGCGAGAAGTTTACACAGTCACAAGCTGAAAAGCGTTTCGGTATTAAGAACCTAAGCGCAGAAGCTAGTCGCCTACGCCAATATGGACATGCAATTTATGCCAAGTCACATGTTGCTGGCAATGGTGTTCATGTTACAACTTATGAACTAGGTCGTCCAAGCCGCGAAATCGTAGCCTTAGGTTACAAAGCACGTCAATTGGGTATTACACTTTAATTGTTGAGTTAGTATGATAAAGGGCTACTTAGGTAGCCCTTTTTTATTGTGTGCTATAATCTCTATATCGCTGTCCAACCACAGCACCTGAGAATAGTTTTTTAACATACTCTAAGCCTTGGCTCAACGCTTCCCTATCTTTGATAGCACGAGCCTGACTCGCCGCAGTACTGGCCTTGTCACGCTTGGGAGCTGTGATAGCATGTTGTGATTTCTCTACATAGTGATGTTCAAATTTTTGTATAAAATCATCTGCTGATGTAAAATTTGCTAAATCTCCCTGTCCAAACATACCGTTGAGTTCACAACTGCGGGCAAACCCTTTAATACCATTTACTTGTCGTTCTACATTGACACTATTAACATCTACTCCTGGATTAGCTTTGAGTAAGGGATCTATCTTGGGATTTTGTATACCCATCTCATGTGCTTCATGCATGAATATATCTAATATCCAACGCTTAACGTCTGATCCGATAGTATGTAATTCATATCCTTTGAGAGTCTTACCATAATTAACTTTTTGGCCATTTACAGTTTTATATTGTATACCTTTATGTTGAAGGTTAACAGGAATAAGTTCGCTCATGGTGGCAAATATGTTGCCATTTAATAGACCTTTGAGCCCATGTTCACCAGTGGCGCGGAAACGGCCCCACTCGGCAGTCTTTACAGGATGTGGCATTAGATCAACCTGCATCTTGTCTCCGCTGTCTAAAATAAACATAGGCTGGCTGCCTTTACTTTCTTCTTTGCTTATATAGGGTAAGTTATGACTTTGGATAAACTTATCAATTAATGCTCCCCAACGACCTTGCACTTGACCGCTGGTTAGATTATCGTATTCTGGACTATCTGGGATGATGATTTGTAGGTCCATGTCACCATATATGGTATTTTCTGGATCATCCAATTTGTGATAAGCGGCGCTACCTGTAGGATGCCCTACTTGTACAGGACCTAGTCCCTGTTGTCCAAGCCAGGGATTAAAGTCTTGAAGAAATCTATGTACAGATTTAATACCTACTTTAACTAGTTTGGCTTTGATTCCAGGATTATCACCTGTAGTCCAACCGCCTTCGGAAATGATGTCTAATATACGCATGTCATATTTATTGCTTTAAAAGTTATTTCCTGCTAAATTACACTATGATAGATTTAATATTAAAACCCACCCTTGATTGGATAAGAGATGACTATAGCTCTAATAAGTTTCGTTTCGGCGTCGAGCTCTCGGTTACAAAGCAAAAAGCATGGGTATCACTCTTTAATTAGAGCGACTCAGTAAGAAAGCCCACTTTAGGTGGGTTTTTTTACGGCTATGCTGATCCAGCCGCTGATCCAAATTTGGCAGCTCCGCTGGCCGACATTTTTTGTATGCCTGCTAGGGTACCTTTGATCAGTGCTGTGGTTTGGGGATTGGTTCCTGGTTGGCCTTGTCCAGGGTATTGGCTCTGCTTGTACTGCCCAATGGCCTGTAGTTGTTGGGCTGTTCGTTTTTCAAAGCTGGGGTGATCTCTAGTTGAATCATCTCTGGGTTTCTTTTCTTCGGCCTTGAGTTCTTGCCAAGCCTGACTGTAGTCATAGCCAGCTTGGTAGGCCAGTACTGCACCATATATATCAGCATCTAGCTCACGGCCGCGCTGTACATCGTTAGTGGGCTTGCTATAGGGTTGGTTAGGTGAGAAATTGGGTTTCTTACCACCGAACGCCCAGACCATGTGTCCCAGTTCATGCCCGATGGTATAGGCTATGGTGTGATCGCTTAGATCCCAAAAGGTACCTAGATCAAACACAATATTCTTATGATATAGGTCACTGCCGCCCACACCCCAAACCGCTTCCAGGGGCACTTCAACTGTGATCAGAGACACAGCTCGAAGGTCATCGGGCTTCATGAACTTTTTCAACTTGGCGAATATGTTCCAAACTCTAGACTCCAGGGCCTTTTGACGCTGTCGCCACTGGTTCTTTTCTCCAGCTGACATCTTTTGCCAAGGTTCTTCATCGGGATCAGTGATGCCACGCTGTTGTGCATTGACCTTGACCATATTGGGATTCTGACCCAGCTGGCCAGCACCGTCGTCGTAGGGATTGTCGAATTCGTATAAGCGCATAGGAATATTTAGTCAAGACACTTGCTCTAGAACAAGATCTATGCTAAATTACAGTATGATTGACACACTTTTTAAACCCACACTTGAATGGATCCGCGATGACTACCGTACTAATCCTTTTCGTTTCGGCGTCGAGCTCGTGGCTTGGGCTATCAGCATTGGCTGTTCAATTACAATGGCGCTCACTGTACCCAACCCTCCGCTTCCTATTTTGTATCCCATTTGGATTACTGGTTGCAGTATGTACGCTTGGGCTAGTTGGACTAGACGAAGTTTCGGAATGTTGGCTAATTATCTATTGCTTGTGTCTATCGATAGTATTGGCCTGATTAGAATGCTCACTAGTTAAATTCCAATATCTTGCCTAACAGTATCTAGTTGGAAAGCGGCTTCGTCGACAGGCAATTCTTGCCAACTGGATTCACCAGACTCCGTTCCCCGATAAACCTTGCCATTTTCTAAATCAACTAACATATATTTGGCAGGTGCTTTAGATTTAATTACCAGTGTCCTGGCTATATCTAATTCATTGGCCCACTCTCCGGTGAGTAAACTACGGTTTGACATTTTAGTATCCTTATGTTATAATAGTAATTATCTGAGAGGACAACAATGGATTTAGTTTCAGTAGGGAACCATTATTTTGCCAGCGACGGAAGTCAATTTGAAGTAGTTGATTTTTGGGTTAAAGAAGCAGAACCGTGGATCAGTTATCGTAATACAAAAACAGGACAAAAATACGAATGCTTACAAGATGCTTTCTTGTCGCGATTCTCATTGGCACCCAAACCTCGTTATCAGGGTGTGCAGCGTACACTGTAGCCAGTATAGGCACACTAGTGACAACAGGGAAGAGTATAGGAGATCATGGTGCAAGTCTAGCCACAGGCGGAGATTGCAACATGCTCAAACATGCCTACACAGGCGAATACACTTGCGAAATGCCAGTTGTATATAATCAACATCCATTTTAAAACATGCTACCACAAACAACTGAAGAAGCCAAACCATTATACGAACAATTTTGTAAAGAATGGGAAACTAATCTAAAACCTTTAGGGGTAACCAAACCTCCCGGACTTGGATCAATCAGCAGTTATCTTTATCTCTATGCATATCTTAACATTGGCAAAGCGTTTGAAGGAACAGATGCACTGGCCTTTGCCAGTAAGATGTTGAATCAAAATTGCATTGATGCACAGACTCTAAGACATATGAGTAATGTACAGGGATTTAATGCTCGCAGTCGTAATGGTAATATGCCTGATGGATCTGTACTTAAACCTGGCCAGTATGCACTCGTTGATATGTTAACCACCGCTCCCGGTTGGAAGAATAATAGAAGCGAAGCAGTTAAAACTGGCGATTGGGAAGATATTAAAAAACACTATAATTATAAATGTGCCTGTTGCGGCAGTGAAGAAGGTAAGGCTAATAATCGGAAACAAGGTACTATTACAGTATTAGAAAAAGGCCATATGGATCCGCATAAACCTCTAGGTCCAGGCAATATGATACCTCAATGTCAGATATGTAATAAACCTTATCTAGATCATGTAGTATTTGATAAGAATGGTTATGTGTGGGCTATTGCTGATACAAAGCTATTAGAAAGAGCAGATGAAACTACACAGAAAGCATGCTGGGAATATTTAAAACAGAAGTACGGTGTATAAATACGTCATGAAGAATTTAATTTTTACTTTTGACGATTTCCTAGGATTATTTAATTTTAATAAAACTATAAGTTATGATGACTTCTGCCAGCAGTTGTCTATCCTAAACATATCAGATCTTACTGGTACATTTGCTGTACGCAGTGATATAGATACATTTATTGATCGAGTCAGTAAGAAGGACGATCGTAAACAGCGACTAGATCTTTACAAACAAAAAATGTACAAGATGCTGGTACAAGAGCCCGAAGTTGCTCTCAAAGAGTGGTTCCGCCGTTACGGGGAGCTACCACAAGATTTGAATTACTACTTTCAAATTCCGGAGGGTAACATCCTTACAGGAGATACATTCCAAGGTATTAAGAACAGCAAGTACGGTCGCATCAATAAGAATATAAACTTTGAAAAGTTCTACAACACAAAGAAACTGTACACGAATGATAGTGAGTTTACCTTCGGATTGCTCAAGGCAATGTTTGAGGATTTTAAGATACGCAATAGTATGGCTAGTCCTGCCTTCTTTGATCACATCTGTAAAGCACAAGAGGGTGATTACGGACAGATATGGTTAGACTTTATGATAGGGGCCAACCGAGCCAGCATCTTTAATCCTGCCACATACAAAGGAATACTGGACAGTTTGTTGCCGGGTAAAACACTATTTGCACCATGCATGGGATGGAATAGTTATCAAATTGCATTTTACTCTAGCAACTACACTAAATTTATATCTACAGATGTTATTCCAGAGGTAGTAGATAACGGCAGTAAACTACACACAGCATGGCAAGCCTATGCTGATCAAAGCATATTTGACTTAGGCGCGAAGGAGATTGATCTTTACTGCTGTCCAAGTGAAGAGCTAGATTCTAGACACAATTTTAGTGCAAAATATGCCGACCAAGTAGATTCTGTATTATTCAGCCCTCCCTACTTTGATTTAGAAATATATGATAGTTCTGATCAGAGTTTTACAAACTATCCTAACTATACAGATTGGCTAGAAAAGTATTGGGAAGCTACGGTACTTACAGCTAAAAGAACACTCAAAACAGGTGGACGCTTTGCCTTTGTAATCAGCAATTATCGTAATAAGGCCAAAGAAGAAGTTACAATTAGTCAAGACATGGCGGCAGTTGTTGCCAAACATCTAACTCCTGTTGGAAGATACAAGGTACAATGGTCGGCAATTAGCACAGGTCGTAAGGCTAAGAAAATGAAAGACGGCAACTTTGAAGATCTATGGTTGTATAAAAAACAATGAATGATATCATAACAAATTACTATGATTCTATATGCCAGGAGTGGGGATATACACCTACAGAAACCATTTGTTCGGGTTATGAATCGGTTTTGCCAAGATTAAAAGAATTGAGCAAAACAGCTTGGGATAATGCAGATGAACAAGGTCGTCAACAGATACAAGACGAGGTATATGATATCTATCGCAGTATCGGTATAGTCCCTGTGGTCTATTACAATCTACAAGGTTGTCAAGAGTTAATAACTGAACTCACAGATAAAAAGAAATCAGTTGAAGATTATAAGCTCAATGTAGGTAACAATGAAGGACTTACATTAAGCCGTTTTTGGTTTCCTAACATGCAAGATGCTAAATGGAATGATAACGACACCGTAAGTCTTCGTAGTCGTTTCAACCACGACAATAAACTCAAACGGGCGATTAAACTTTGCTATCAACATAGAGATGATGGTGATGAAATTGTTATACCCAAAAATTTGCGCAGGGCTTTAGAACTCGTTAATGGCGGCACAATACAAAACTTCAAACCAATGAATGCTCGTGCTATATGGGAATATATTTGTCCTGTATGGGGAGGTAATGTCTTAGACTTTAGTAGTGGCTATGGCGGGCGCATGCTAGGTGCCATGACTAGTCGTATGCGATATCATTATACGGGTATAGATCCAAATACCAAAACTTACAATGGTCTAGTGGCTTTAGGTGAGCTGATCCAGGATACACTAAGCACAGGTTATGAAATGCACCACATAGGTAGTGAAGATTTTGTTCCAGAAACCAACGGGTTCTACGATGCAGCATTTTCAAGTCCGCCTTACTTTAATTTAGAAACATACTGTGACGAGCCCACACAATGTATGAATCGTTATACAAATTTAGATCTTTGGTTTGAAGGATATGTTGAGCCTACATTAAGAATGCTGCATAAGTCTTTAGCCAATGATGGCATCTATGCTGTCAATATAGCAGACTATCGTAATGCCAAAGAAGATTTTAAAATAGTTGATTACTGGATTAGTCTAAGTGAAAAAATGGGATTCCGATACCAACACAAAGTAGACATGCTATTAAATGTACGCCCCGGAGTAGGCAATGGAAAAAAGGACAAGGCGTTCAAAGCAGAAGGTATATACATATTTAAGAAATGTTAAATTATGAAGATTTTAGTTACTGGCCACGAGGGCTTTATTGGCCGCAATATGATAGCTTGGCTGGCAGCAGAAGGATGGGAAGTAGACGGATGGGAATGGGATCCTAACGATTTTCCAAATGTAGAACCCTATGAATGGGTTGTCCATCTGGGCGCAGTAGCAGATACTGCTGAGCGAGATGTAGACAAGGTAATGAAACAAAATTTAGAGTTCAGTCAAAGATTGTTTACAGAATGTAATCATCATGGAGTCAATCTACAGTATGCTAGTTCTAGCACTGTGTACGGCGAGACTAATAATTTTTCAGAATATGCACCTTTACATCCACAATCGCCCTATGCTTGGAGCAAATATTTGTTCGATCGTTGGGTGTTCCAACAGGACATAAACATATTTGTGCAAGGTTTTAGATACTTCAATGTCTACGGTAAGTATATGCATCTTAGGGGTAAGCGAGCAAATGCTATCCACAAGTGGCGTGAACAGGCTCGTAAAGAAGGCAAGATTACAGTTTGGGAGAATGCAGAGCATGTTAAGCGCGATTGGACTTGGGTCGGTGATGTATGTCGTCTACACATTGATTTTATTAAAGAAGTCAAAGGATCGGGAATCTGGAACTGTGGCTCAGGACTAGCACACAGTTTCTTAGACATCGCAGAAGAAATAGCAGAACAAGAGGGTGTAGAAATAGAATTTGAGCCAGTCCCGCAACAAGAACTTGCTCGCTTTCGTAGTAAAACCAAAGCCGATCTAACACATTTGAAAGAAACTATAGGCAAACGCAAATGGTTGAATGTATTTGAGTTCCTAGCACAATAAATACATTACTATGAAAATACACGACCTCGACCATCATCATAAAGCCGAAAAAGGCCCAGAACATGCTTTTCTGGTTAAAAAAGCACATGCCAAAACTAACATAGAAATCAACTATCTAGAACTTATGTCCGACCATGAACTAAGGCAGTTGATCAAGGGTGATGAACTAGATGAAATGGCAGCTTGGATGCGCAATGATCCAGAAGGCCATACAATTATACCACACGGTGGAATGGGATCAGGCAACGAAGCAACTTGGAAAAGTATCAGTACTCGTAAACTGCAACAGTGTATTGAGATGATACAGTCTGGAAACTATACTGGTGCAGAACATACTCTATACAAGGGTGGGTTCTTAGAAGGTGCTGTGAAAGCCCTGGCTAGATATGAAGAATTCATGCATAAGCAAGGCAAGCGTAGAATAGCCAAAGGTAAAGAAGTTGAACTAGGTGAAACACCATTTGCTGGAGCTGCGGTGGGACAGAAGGCTGGACCGGCTGGACAGCTACGAGGTAATGCTAAACCTCGTCGAGACGGAAAACAACCTGCCCAAGATAAACTAGTCGGTGGCATGGAAGAAGATCATACACTAGATGAAAAAGCCAGTGCAAAGTTATGCGCTAGCTCGAGATCGAATGCTGAACTAGGGGCAAGTAATCTAGCAAGTTGCAAGAGCCAAGGGTTCAGAGCCCGTGAAGGTAAAAAGAGCCATAAGTTAGGTAAAAGTCCAAAAAGTAGAGTAGTTGTTGGCGGACATAAGATCAAAGGTAAGAAATACGGCGGTCCACTTCCTGACTGGAGTTAAAAAATCTCCGCTAAATATTTCCATGAATCTTCAAGGTAAAATAATAATCGCCCCGCCAGCTGTTAAAAATAATTTCTGGCATAAGACAGCAGTTTTAATCACCGAACATCATAGTCAGGGAGCCAGTGGTGTTGTCTTAAACAAACGCAGTCAAATGAGCCTTCCTGAATTTGGTAATCAGTTAGGAATTCCCTTAGACCTCCCGGGATTCGTATATCTAGGTGGACCAGTTAATGTTAAGAATTTGACATTCCTGCACACTAATGATTGGGTGTGCAAGAATACCCTACGCATTAACGATCAAATAAGCATTAGCAGTGCAGATGATATACTACCAAGACTATCTGCAGGTGATCGTCCAGAAAGATGGAGGTTGTTTTTAGGTCTCAGCGGCTGGGGCCCTGGACAGCTAGAAAATGAAATACAAGGTGTCCCTCCATTCCATCACACATTTAGTTGGTTATATACTAATTGTGATCTAGATCTTGTATTTGGATGCGACCATAACGATCAATGGAATTCATTTATCGACCGCGCAGGTCAAGAATTCGCTCAAACTTTGTTTGCATAAACTGTAATCTGTCATATAATAAATACTTGTAGGTTGGGTCTGTAACACAATCTAAAAAGGTGACGAAAATCGCAGATACTTTACTGCTAAATGCTGACGGTCTTCCTGTGGGCTATATGCCTCTAAGTACTTTAACCTGGGAAGACGCTATCAAATATATGGTCCTAGACAAGGCCGATGTAATTCTTTTCCATGAAAATTGGATCGTACATTCAGCACGATGGGAAACACCTGTACCTAGCGTTATGATGTTGCGCGAATATATGAAACCTAAGACCGCTGTTCGTTTCAGCCGCACTAATGTTTATCTACGAGATAATGGTGAATGCCAATACTGTGGATGTAGTATAGATCGTAAAGAATCAACCTTAGACCATGTATTACCTGTGAGCAAAGGTGGCAAATCAGTTTGGGAAAACTGTGTAACTGCCTGCGCCCCTTGTAATTCAAATAAGAGCGATAAGACCAAGGGATGGAAGCCACGCATCAAACCTTACAAGCCAGATTTTTATGAATTAGTAAATAAGCGTAAACAACAAGAGTTTAATGTGAGGTATAAAGAATGGAATCAGTTTCTACTATAAAAAAAGTGTTTTGGAACCTACTAGGATTCGCCAGTCTTGGCATGGCCTACATTGGAGTAATAACTCCCGGTATACCATTTAGCATATTTGTAGTGTTTGCGGCCTATTGCTTCGCCAAGGTTAATCCTAAGATGCATGCGTGGTTGTATAATCACAAGATATTCGGACCTTTCCTAACTAACTGGAATGAAAAGCGTGTGTTTCCCTTTAACGGCAAGATCTTTATGGTACTAATGATGGATTCAAGTCTTGTGATTATGTGGTTTACTACACACAATATCAAAGCTATCTGCTGGACTGCCGCTACCATGTTCTTAGTAGCTGTATGGGCTTGGCGCTTTCCAAGTACCCCAGAAGAATACACTCGCCGAAAAGAAGCTGGCGAAAAGATAGGCTGGTTCAAATAATATCATAAATAGTAGTACTTTATTAAAGGAGTACTACTCAATGAAAAAATATCTTTTAGGCTTGGTTCTAGCCTTAGTTAGTGTTAGCAGTTTCGCATGGACACAACGAGCACCATTTCCTCCAGC
>Ga0164296_1002321_pt1 | contig 19120 bp, 17 predicted proteins | sample GEODES057metaG_FD_113533 | JGI IMG/M metagenome (GOLD analysis project Ga0164296, IMG submission 113533) | Dystrophic lake water microbial communities from Trout Bog Lake, Wisconsin, USA - GEODES057 metaG | ecosystem: Environmental > Aquatic > Freshwater > Lake | place: USA: Trout Bog Lake...
CCAAGCGATCGACGCCATCATCCTGCCGCAGCACCACCGCGGCCTGGTTGATGCCGGGCACGCTGCGGATCCGCGACTCGATCTCGCCGAGCTCGACGCGAAAACCGCGGATCTTCACCTGATCGTCGATACGGCCGTGGAACACGATCCGCCCGGCAGCATCGAGGGAGACCGCGTCGCCCGAGCGGTAGAGCACCGGGTCGGTCCCGTCCGAGCCGAAGGGGTTGGCGATGAATTTTTCGGACGTCAGTTCGGGGCGCGCGAGATAGCCCCGGGCGACGCCCGGGCCGCCGATCAGCAGCTCGCCCTGCTGGTCGCGGCCGAGAAGGCTCAGATCCTCGCCCGCCACATACACCGAATAATTCGGGATCGGTCCGCCGATGGTCACCGGCTCGCCGGGCCGCATCTCGGCGGCGGTGGCCACCACGGTCGCCTCGGTCGGCCCGTAGGTGTTGAACAGCTGGCGCGTGCCCGTGGCCCAGCGGGCGACCAGCGGCTCCGGCAGCGCCTCGCCACCGAGCAGCACGAGGCGAACGGTCGGCAGGTCGCCGGAGATCATCGCCAGAAGGGTCGGTACGGTGTCGAGCACCGTGATTCGCTCGGCTTCCAGGATCCCGGGCAGGGATTCCACGTCGCCCATCATGGCTGGGCTCGCCACGAACAAAGTGGCGCCGACGAGATACGGGACCCAGATCTCCTCCATGGAGAGGTCGAAGGCGACCGAGGCCCCCTGGAACACCACGTCGTCGGCGCGCATCCCGTAGAGGGCGTTCCCCGAGCGCAGGAAGTGGCAGATATTGGCGTGGCTGATGACGATGCCCTTCGGCACGCCGGTCGAGCCCGACGTGTAGATCAGGTAGGCGGGGTGGTCGGGCGTCAGGCCCAGCGCGCGGAGATCGGGCACCGGGGCCTCGGCCGGGGTGGCGGCGTCGAGGTCGGCCGGGGTCAGGGCCGGCGCGGCGTCGGGTGCCGCGGGCTTGAGCGCCGGGGAGACGAGGAGCGCCTTGGCGGCGGCGTCGGTCAGGCAGACGCCCACGCGGTCGGCGGGCGCCTCCGCGTCGAAGGGCAGCCACGCGGCGCCCGACATCGTGATGCCGATCTGCGCCACGAGAAGCTCGGGGCCGCGGGCCATCCAGAGGCCAACCACGTCCCCGGGCCCGATGCCGCGAAGGCTAAGCCCGGCGGCGATCCGGCGAGCGCGGGAAGCGACCTCGGTATAGGTCAGGTGCGGGTGAACGCCGCCGGCCGCAACGGTCGCGCCGTCGATCAGGCAGGGATGGTCGGGCCGGGACCGGGCCGAATCCAAAAAGATCTCGGCCAGCACCTCGTCGCGAATCAGGTCGGGGCGGTGTGCGCCCCGCAGGACAGCCGCCCCGGCATCGTGACGTCCGCTGGCCCCGGCAGCCGGTCCGGGCCGGGTCTTCTCGGCGACGTCACTCATCCGCTGCTCCGCTGGCCGGCCGCACAGACCGGCGCCTTCCGTGGCGGCCGCCCTATAGCCCGTCGATCATGCCGTTATCGAGGCGGCTTTGCACTGTGCCCGCGCACGTGATCAAGCCCATCGCCAGCCGGCAGGCTCCAGAATCAGAACCTCGCCCTGCCGGATGCCGAGGCGGGGCGCCGCGTAGATATCGAGATGGCCCAAAGCCACAAGGGCCGCCCGGGCGACGCCACCATGGGCGACCACGACCGTGTCCCGCTCCAGCTCGGTGAGCAGCGGCCCGACGCGCTCGACCAGAGCGGCGTAGCTCTCCGCCCCGCTGCCCGGCGGACGGTGGTGCCAGCGATCGCGATCACGGCCCGCCGCACCGGCCGGATCGCGTCGGCGGATCTCCGCCCAGGTCGAGCCCTCCCAGCTGCCAAAGCCGATCTCCCGCAGCCGCGCATCGGCCCGGTAGGCGTCCGGCGGCAGGCCGAGATTGGTCCGCAGGATCTCCATGGTGCGCCGGGTCCGCTTGAGCGGGCTCGCGACGAAATCCGCCTCCGCCAGCCCCGCCCCCGCCGCGGCGGCGAGGCGCTGCGCGACCGCGGCGGCCTGGAGTTCGCCTTGCGCATTCAGATCGGTATCGCGGCCGCCCTGGAGGCGGCCCTCGGCATTCCAGTCGGTCTGCCCGTGGCGGATGAAATAGATGCTGACCAACCGTCTCAATCCCGTCCTGCGCCGACGCTCGGAACGGCTCGGAACGCCGCCCGTTCTCGCCGACGGTCGGCAACACCCGGAAACAGGTCCTGCCTCATGTCGAAGAAGCACGGCAAGCATCATCGCGGCCAGAAGCACGGTGACGGCATGACAGAGAGCGCCGACCTGCATGGATCGGGCCGGCCCTCGACCGCGCGCTGGGCCGGCGGCGTCGCAGAAGCCGTACCGGCCGTGCTGGGCGGCCATCCGCAGATCCCCATCCGCGCGGCCCCGGGCATCGTCACGGTCGAGCCCGGCACCCGCTTCGACCTGGGCGCCGTAGATACCGGCGCCGATGGCGGCCTCGACAAGGACTGGGCGAAGAACGCGCTCGCCAAGGAACGGGAGCGGATCGTCGCCCTCCAGGAACGCCTCTATGCGGAGCGGGCCCGCAGCCTGCTGCTGGTTTTCCAGGCGATCGATACCGGCGGCAAGGACGGGACGATCCGGTCGGTGCTCAAAGGCGTGAACCCGCAGGGCTGCACCGTCACCTCGTTCAAGGTGCCGTCGAGCGACGAGCTCGAACACGATTTTCTCTGGCGCTATCACGCCCGAACGCCACCACGGGGCCTGATCGGCGTGTTCAACCGCAGTCACTATGAGGACGTGCTTGTGGTGCGCGTGAAAGGCCTCGTGCCGGACGCGGTCTGGCAGAGCCGCTACGGCCGGATCAACGATTTCGAGCGCCTGCTCACCGAATCGGGAACGACCATCCTCAAGTTCTTCCTCCACATCTCCAAGGCGGAGCAGAAGAAGCGTCTCGAGGCGCGGATCGCCGATCCGGAAAAACACTGGAAGTTCGACCCGGCCGATCTCGTCGAGCGCAAATTCTGGGATGCCTACCAGCAGGCCTTCGCAGACGCACTCACCCGGTGCTCGACGCCCTCAGCCCCCTGGCTGGTGGTGCCAGCCGATCACAAATGGTTCCGCAACTACGTGATCGCGCGGACCGTGGCGGATACGCTGGAGGCAATGGATCCGCGATTCCCGGAAGCCCCGAAGGGCATCGCGGAGTTGACGGTCCCCGACTGACAGGGGGAAGCCGGCATGCTGGTGGTGCATGAGGTCACGGTGTCGGGCTACCGGTCGCTCCGGCGAATCGGCTTCCCGGTCGATGACCTGTCGGTCTTCGTCGGCGGCAACGGCACGGGCAAGACCAACCTCTACCGGGCCCTCGAACTGCTCCAGGCGGCCGCCCGAGGCACGCTGACCCGCGACCTCGCCGCAGAGGGCGGTATGGATTCGGCGCTTTGGGCAGGCCGGCGCAGACAGAGCGAACCCGCGCGGATCCGCCTGTCGGCGACGCTGCGCCACGAGACCACCGGGCAGGATTTTACCTACGCGGTGGAGATCGGCCTCGTGCCGCAGGCCGGCGCCGAGGTGTACGGCGCGGCCTTCCGCCGGGAGCCGCAAATCAAGGCCGAGCGCCTGACGGTCCGGACCAGAGGCCGCACGGTCGTGATCCTCGACCGCGACGGCCGCACCGGCTTCGTCCGCGACGCCGCGGGCCACAAGCAGTCCCTCGGGACGGACCTGCTCGCCACCGAAACGGCGCTCGGCAGCCTGCTTGACGCGACCGGCCAACCGGAGATCGCCCTCGCGCGCCAAGCGATGACGGCGTGGCGCTTCCACCACGGCTTCCGCACCGATGCGGAATCGCCGCTTCGACGCCCCTGCCTCGCGGTGACCACGCCGACGCTGGCTTCCGACGGGTCGGACCTCGCGGCGGTCTTCGCCACCCTCGCACATATCCGGCAGGACACGATCGACCTCGACGCGGCCGTCGACGGCGCCTTCCCGGGGGCGCGGCTCGTCGTGCCGGAGCCGGGGCGGGAGGCGAGCTTCGGCCTGATGGCGCCGGACTTCGCCGGCCGCGTCTTCGCCGCATCAGAGCTGTCGGACGGGACCCTGCGCTACCTCGCCCTCGCCGGCGCCCTGCTGGGCTATCGCCTGCCGCCGTTCATCGCGCTGAACGAGCCGGAGACCAGCCTGCATCCGGACCTCATGGACCCGCTGGCCCGGCTGATCGCCCGGGCGGCCGAGCGCACGCAGATCTGGCTGGTGACGCATTCCGAGGGATTGGCCGCGGGGATTGCGCAGCATGGCGGCGCGCAACCGCGCACCGTCATCAAGCGCGACGGCGAGACATGGATCGCGGGGTTGAAGCTGTCGGGGGCGTTCGAAGAGGCCGAGGACGAGTGAAGCGACCGCGGCCTGCCGCGTCGTATCCGTCGAAGCACTCATCGATCCAGACTTCTCGGTCTGACGCCAACGCGGGCAAGAGCCGGCACCTATCCCCGCCCCCTTGTGGGGCGGGCCCAGGGGTGGGGGTGGCGCAGAAGGCACCGCTCCGATTCATCCTGCACCACCCCCACCTCCAGTTCCTCCCCACAAGGGGGGAGGAGAGAACGCCGGGCCAGCCCTCAATCCTTGTCGAGCGTCAGGTCCGGCGCGTCGGGATTCTTCATGCCGACGACATGGTAACCCGCATCCACGTGCAGAATCTCGCCGGTCATGCCAGCCGCCATGTCGGAGACCAGATAGGCCGCGGTCTCGCCGACCTCCCCGATGGTCACGGTCCGGCGCAGGGGCGCGTTGTACTCGTTCCACTTGAGGATGTAGCGGAAATCGCCGATCCCCGAAGCCGCCAGCGTCTTGATCGGGCCGGCCGAGATCGCGTTAACGCGGATGTTCTTCGGGCCGAGATCGGCCGCGAGATAGCGCACCGACGCCTCCAGCGCCGCCTTGGCGACGCCCATCACGTTGTAGTGCGGCATCCACTTCTCGGCGCCATAATAGGTCAGCGTCACGAGCGAGCCGCCCGGCCGCATGATCTTCTCCGCACGCTGGGCCACCGCCGTGAACGAGTAGCACGAGACGAGGAGCGACTTGGTGAAGTTCTCTTCCGAAGTCTCGATGTAGCGGCCGGTCAGCTCGTCCTTGTCGGAAAACGCGATGCAGTGGACCACGAAATCGATGCCGTCGGGGAAGACTTTGGCGGCCTCCTCGAATACGGCGTCGATCGTGGCCGATTCGGTGACATCGCAATGGCCGATCACGTGGGCGTCGAGTTCCCTGGCCAGGGGCTCGACGCGCTTGCGCAGGGCGTCGCCCTGATAGGTGAAGGCGAGTTCCGCCCCGTGAGCGCGGGCGCTGCGGGCGATGCCCCAGGCGATCGAGCGGTTGTTGGCGACCCCCAGGACGATGCCCCGCTTGCCCGCCAGAAGGCCCTGCCCGTGTTCCGCCATGATCGATCCCGAAGCCGCGCGGCCCCTTGCAGGGCCGGGGGGCCTCCTTAGCGGAGGCGGCCCGGCGACGGAAGTCCGGGCCGTCCTGGCTTCGACGACGCGCCGATCAGGCAGCCTTCGCGCCGCGGCGGTTCCGGGCGAATTCGACCAGCGCCGCATCCTCGCCCTCTGGGAGCACGATGGCGGTCGTCGCGAACAGGTCGCCGGCGGCTCCCTCCTTCCGCGGCAGGCCCTTGCCCCGCAGGCGGAAGGTGCGGCCCGAACTCGTCATCGCCGGGATCTTCATCTCCACCGCCCCGGTCAAGGTCGGCACGCGGATCGTGCCGCCGAGCACGGCGTCCTCCAGGGGCACGTCCACCGTGGTGCGCAGGTCCGAGCCGTCGACGGTGAAATGCGGATGCGGCCGGATCCGGATTGTCAGCAGGGCGTCGCCGGGTTCGCCGCGTGGGCCGGCGCTCTGACCGAGACCACGCAGCCGAATCGTCTGACCGTCGACCACACCCCGCGGGATGACCACGTCCACCTCCCGCCCGGTCGGCAGGTACAGGCGCAATTTCTCCTCGCTGGCGACCTGTTCGAGCGTCACGGACAATTCGGCCGCGACATCCTCGCCCTTGGGCGTCCCGCGCTGGGCGCCGGGGCCGGCGCCGCCCGCGCGGAAGGCTTCGCCGAAGATGTGCGAGAAGATGTCCTCGCCCATGCCTCCGCCCATACCTCCGCCCATGCCGCCTTGCCGGCTGCGAGCCATGTTCTCGAAGTCGAAACCGCCGGCCCGCCCGCCGCCGAAGCCGCCGCCGAATCCTTCGAAGCCGGTCGCCCGCGGCTTGCCCTCGGCGTCGATCTCGCCGCGGTCGAACTGCTTGCGCTTCTCGGCGTCGCCCAGGATCTCGTAGGCCGAATTCGCCTCGGCGAACCGGTCCTTGGCCTTCACGTCGTTCTTGTTGCGGTCGGGGTGGAAGTCCTTGGCGAGCTTGCGATAGGCCTTCTTGATGTCGGCCTCGCTCGCTCCCTTGGCCACGCCCAGCACGTCGTAGGGATTGCGCATGGAACTCTTGGCTGTGCGGTGTGGGATTTCCACCCGGATGTGGGAAGGCTGTTGCATAGCTGCAACGGTCCGGATCGCGAAAGTCTGCGGGTTCGCACAGGACGTCAAGCGGGGGGCCTCGTCCCGAGCGGCGCGTGGGCATAACTTCGGTTTGCCGCCGGGTTGGAGGTCCTGAGTCAGCCCGAGCCGAAGACGAATCGCGAGATGCCGATGCAGTATGCCTGCGACCACGTTCATCTGCGCAGCCGCGACGCCGTGCGGGCCGCGACGTTCTACGTCGAGACCTTCGGCGCGCGGGAGGTGAAGCGCGTCGGGAGCGACCCCGTGCAGCGGGTCGTCCTCGATCTCGGCGGCCTCACGGTGTTCATTGAGCAGGCCCCGGCCGAGACCGCACCCGCGGGACCGACGCCCTGCCTCGGCATCGAGCATATCGGTCTGCGGGTCAGCGACATCGAGGCCGCCATGGCCGATCTGACCGGCCGCGGGGTCACGGTCCGGACCGGGATCACCGAGCGGGGAGCAGGCTTGCGCATCGCCTTCGTGGAGGGGCCGGACGGAGCGCTGATCGAGATCCTCGAGCGCGCGCCCGCGTGATGGGCCACGTAGTCGGAGGCGGGCGATCCCTCGCCGGAGCGCTGGCCCTGCTCGCCGGAGGCTTGGCGCTCGGTGCCGCCGCCGCGGCGCGACCCTTTACCGACGCGGCCGGCCGGACCGTCGAGCTGCCCGACCGGATCGAGCGGGTGCTGGCCGCCGGCCCGCCGGCCGGCCTGCTGCTCTACACCCTGGCGCCCGACACGATGGCCGGCTGGGTGAGCGCCCCCCGGCCCGAGGCCTTGCCCTATCTCGAGCCCCGCACCCGGGCGCTGCCGGCCTATGGCCGCCTGACCGGGCGTGGCGGCACCGCCAACGTCGAGGGCGTGCTCGCCGCCAGACCCGACCTGATCGTCGATTCGGGCAGCCTCGGCCCGACCTACGCGTCCCTGGCCGACCGGGTCCAGTCGCAGTTGGGCATCCCCTACATCCTGGTCGATGGCAGCTTCGCCCGGATGCCCGAGACCTACCGGCAGCTCGGCGCGGCCCTGGGCCGGCAGGACGCAGCCGATGCCCTCGCGGCCTCCGTTGCCGCGCTGACCGGGGCGGTTGCGAAGGCCATCGAATCCGTGCCTGAGGACAAGCGGCCCGGCGTCTACTACGCCCGGGGCCCGCGCGGCCTGGAGACGGGATTCACGGGCTCGATCAACACCGAGCTGCTGGAGGCGGCCGGTGGCCGCAACGTCGCGCAGGGCGGGGACGGGCGTCTCGGCAGCGTCTCTCCGGAGCAGGTCCTGGCCTGGAACCCGGAGGTGATCGTCACCCTCGATCCGGCCTTCGCGGCCGCGGTGCGGACCGACCCGCTCTGGCGGGACGTGCGGGCCGTCCAGGCCGGCCGGATCTACGTGGCGCCGCAGCTGCCCTTCTCGTGGTTCGATGCGCCGCCCGGGGTCAACCGGGTGATCGGTCTGCGCTGGCTAGCGGGGCTGCTCCACCCGGACCTGTTCCCGCAGCCGATGACGGAGGTCGTGCGGGACTTCTACCACCGCTTCTACCACGTCGATCTCGACGTCGCGCAGGCGGCGGGCCTGCTCGACCCGGCGGCGTCGGCCACGCCGCCGGGCGCACCCCGTTGAATCGGGAAACGGCCGTCGCCGCCGGAGCGACGCGGACGAATCGGCGCATCCGGGTGTCGGCGGCCCTGCTGGCTGGGGCGGCCCTCCTGATGCTGTCTGTGCTGGCCCTCGCGGTCGGCAAATACCCGGTCTCCCTGGCGGATCTGGCGAACGTACTCGGCCACCGGCTGCTCGGCCTGCCCGCCCGGGTGCCCGCGCCGGTGGAGACGGTGGTGATGCAGGTGCGCCTGCCGCGGGTCGTGGCTGCCCTGGTGATAGGTGGGGCCCTGTCGGCGGCGGGGGCGACCTATCAGGGCCTGTTCCGCAACCCGCTGGTCTCGCCCGACATCCTCGGCGTCTCCGCGGGCGCCGGGCTCGGGGCGGTGCTGGGGATCTATCTCGGCCTGCCGGTCGCGCCCATCCAGGCCCTGGCCTTCCTGGGCGGCCTCGGGGCGGTCGCGATCGTGTACGGCGTCGGCCTCGCGGTGCGGCGGCACGATCCGGTCCTGACGCTGGTCCTCGCAGGCGTCGCGGTCGGCGCTGTGCTGGGTGCGGGCATCTCGCTCTTGAAGGTGCTGGCCGATCCATACAACCAACTGCCGGCGATCACCTTCTGGTTGCTCGGCAGCCTGTCGTCCGTCACCCTCGGCGATGTCGGCGCGGTGCTGCCGATGATGCTGCTGGGCCTCGCGCCCCTGGTGCTGCTGCGCTGGCGAATGAACCTGATGAGCCTCGGGGACGAGGAGGCCCGGGCGCTGGGCGTCGAGACGCGGATCCTGCGGCCGGTCCTGATCGCCGGGGCGACCCTGGTCACGGCGGCCGCGGTCTCGATGACCGGGGTGATCGGCTGGATCGGGCTGATCGTGCCCCACATCGCACGCCTGCTCGTCGGGCCGGATTATCGCCGGCTGCTCCCGGCCTCCCTGACCCTTGGCGCCTTTTACCTCCTCGCCGTCGATCTGATCGCGCGGACGGCCGGGACGATCGAGGTGCCTTTGGGCATCCTCACGGCCCTGGTCGGCGCGCCGTTCTTCCTGTGGCTGCTCGCGGCCGGACGCGGCAGAGTCGGCTGATGCTGCTGCGGGTCGAGGATGTCGCGTACGGCTACGGCGAGCGGATCGTCGGCTCGGGCGTGTCGTTCGACCTCGCGGCGGGCGAGGTTCTATGCCTGCTCGGGCCCAATGGCGGTGGCAAGACCACCCTGTTCAAGACGATGCTGGGCCTGCTCCCGGCCCGCGCCGGGCGGATCCGGCTGGACGGCTCGGATGTGAGCCGGCTGTCCCGGAGCGGGATCGCCCGGGCGATGGCCGCCGTGCCGCAGGCGCACGCGGCCTATTTCCCGTTCACGGTCCGCGAGATGGTGGTGATGGGGCGCGCGAGCCGGCTCGGCCCCTTCGCGGCGCCGGGACACGCCGACTTTTCGTCCGCCGAGCGGGCGCTCGCCACGCTGGGGATCGGGCACTTGGCGGGGGCGGTCTACACGGAGATCAGCGGCGGCGAGCGGCAACTCGTCCTGATCGCCCGGGCGCTCGCCGGCGAGCCGCGACTCCTGGTTATGGACGAGCCGACCGCGAGCCTCGATTTCGGCAACCAAGCCCGCGTCCTGGGCCAGATCCGTCGGCTGGCACGGGCCGGCATCGCCGTGCTGTTCTCGACCCACGATCCCGGCCACGCCCTGCTCTGCGCCGATCGCGTGATCGCCCTTCACGACGGCCGCCTCGCCGCCTGCGGGCCCGCCGCCGAGACGGTGACGCCGGCGCTGCTGCGCCAGATCTACGGGGTCGACGTGGTGGTGGCGGCGGTACCGGGTATCGCTGCGCCGATCTGCGCGCCGGTCATCGACTGATCGACCGCCTCAGCTGTCCGCGCCGTACACCGGCCCGAGCACTGCCTCGCAATGACGCCGAACCCGGCCGTGGCATTCGCAGGCGGCTGCCAACGCGCCGGGCCGGTCCAGGATGGTGATGCGGCCGCGTTCGACCCGGATCAATCCGTCGGTCTGAAGCTCGCGCAGGATGCGGGTGAGATAGGTGCGTTGGACACCGAGCATCGCGGCGAGCACCTCGTGGGTGATCGGAAGTGTATCCTCGCCGATCCGGTCCTGGAGGGTCAGAAGCCAGCGGAGGCAGCGCTGCTCGATCGGATGCAGCGCGTTGCAGGCAGCCGTCTGAAGGAGTTGCGCCACGAGGCAGTCGGCATAGCGCCTGAAGAGATCGCGCAGCGCGGCGGACCGGCTAGCCGCCGCCTCGAGCCGGCGCGCATCGAGGCGCAGCATCGGACCGCCGATCTGAACCATCACGCCGACGAAGGCCGGCATGCAGGCCAGACCCGCCAATCCGCCGGCGACCCCATCGTGACCGATCGTGGCCGTCTCAGCCGTTCGCGCGTCGCGGGTGGTGACGACCAGAGCCAACACCGTGTGAGCGCAGGGGAAGGTGACATGCGTCACCTCCGCGCCGGCCTCCAGGATGATCTGGCCCCTGACGTAGGTCACCCGCTCCAGGTCGGGCGCGAGCAGCGCGCGATCCGGATCCGAGAGCGCATCGAGGAGCAGGTTGCCCGTGGGGCCGACACTGTCGATTGGCATTGCGCGCTGGAGAGATGGGAAAAGAGGCTCCGAACAGGATCCTCCCAGGTAAAACCGGCCTGGACCGGCCTCTCCACGCATACCCTTCGCTGCAAAGGGCGGAACTAACCTAGGTTTGTTAGCTCAAGCCGAAACTACTTGTCGGTGCAAAGCCCCTGCTCGGACAGGTGTTTATGTTCGCGCGGATCACAGTCGGTCGACAGGAACGAGGCCCAGTCGGACGGCGTGCCGTAGAAGGCGTTGCGATCGACGTCGCCCTGTACGCCGGGGACGCGGCCCGTGGAAGTGAACTGCCACAGCATCCACTTCCGGTTGACGAACCGCTGCTCCGGCTCCGCCGCCGTGGAACGCAACCAATGCGGGTAGTCCGGCAGCTCGCCCTCGAGCACATCCTTGTGGAACGTGATGTCGGTGTAGATGATCGGGCGCTTGCCGGTGTAGCGCTCCATCTCCTCGAGCATCTCGGTGACCATCGCCAGGGCCTGCGCCTTGGGCAGCTTCTTCGGGCAGGTCTGCGAGTGGCCGTTCCACTCGACATCGAGCACCGGCGGGAGGGCGGTGGGATCGTTGGGGACGTTCCTCCTGAACCAGTCCATCTGCTCCTTGGCGGAGCGGCACCAGAACACGAAGTGGTAGGCACCCCGCGGAACGCCGGCCCGGGCCGCACCGTCCCAATTGGTCCGGAAGCGCTCGTCGACGTGGTCGCCCCCCTCGGTCGCCTTGATGAAGGCGAACTGCGTGCCCGCGGCCCGGACCGAGGCCCAGTCGACGTTGCCCTGCCACTTGGAGATATCGATGCCCTGGATGGGGTGCAGCTTGGCTTTCGCCACCCCGGGATGGGGCTTGGCGTCGCCCTTGGTCGGGTAGAAATCGTGGTTGGAGGCGCAGGCCGCCAGACCGGCAAGGATCGCCGCCGCGGCGAACCGGCCGGCAACGCGGCCGACGGCTCTCAGGCGGCCGCTCAAGCCCTGAGCTTGGCCGAAGAAGGAAGCGTGCGAGATCTGGTCGTTCCGCGACATCAGTGTTGAGCCCGCCACCGAATGAGCGCCACAGACAGGCGTATTCGATGGCCCCGGCGCGGTTAACGGAGCTTTGCGATCATTGCGGCGGAATTCCGAGATGCGTTGCTCCGTCGCGACATACGCAGGGGATCCCCGGGTGTTGCACAGGGTGATGCCCGGCTAAGTGCCGGTCCTGAAACGCGAGTCCGGTCACACCGCCGTGAGCAAGCAAATCTTTACCATAGGATACGAAGGCCTCGTTTCGGATCAGCTCGGCGTCATCCTGAACGGAGCGGGCGTCAGCCTGCTGGCGGATGTCCGGGCCGTGGCGAATTCGCGCAAGCGCGGCTTCTCCAAGGGCGCTCTCGGCGTATCGCTGCGGGAGGCGGGTCTTGGCTATACGCATCTGCGCAGCCTCGGGACTCCGAAAGCTGGCCGGCAGGCTGCCCGGGCGGGGGACGCCGCGTTGATGCGCCGGATCTATTGCGAGGAGGTGCTGGACACCGCCGACGGGCAGAAAGCCCTCGACGAACTCGCCGCGATGGCCGAGGCTTCACCGCTATGCCTGCTCTGCTTCGAGCGCGACCCGGCGCTCTGCCACCGGCGCGTGCTGGCCGAGCGGCTCGCGCAGAGGGGGTTTTCGGTCCGGGATCTGTAGGGCGGCGTGGAAGGAGCGCGGAAGGCGATCCGGATCGTGCCGCGCGCCCTCCCTCCCCCTCTGCGGGCTACGGGCTACACGGGTTTGACGTCCCGGCGGGCTTGGCCTCCGGCAGAATGTGGCACGGGTCCCCTCTGCCGTGCGGGAGAGTGGGCAGGTCGTGCTCGGTCATCAGCCGCGTGCCTCAAACCTGTGTGGCCCGTAGCTTTACGGGGGAGGAAGAGCCGGGGAGCCGCTTGTGCGTGGTCTCAGGCCGAGACGCGTGACTCCCCTGACGAGCCGTGCAGGGGCATCATGCGGCCGCCGATCGCCCCCGCAAGTTTCCGGAACGGGGCCAACGCAGCACCGAGGCGCGACGGCGGAGCGACGCACCGCATCCGCCGATCCGGGTCGGCCACCGGCTCAACCGGCACGTACAGGGCCTCGGAGAACGATAGTTCGAGAAGCGTCGCCCCGTCATCGTCGGAAATGACGATGGCGGCGTCGAGAAGCCGCGGATCGCCGCCGTATTGGCGCATCAGGCCCTGGACGATCATGCGCGCGGCCGCCCGGGCAGCGTCGGCGTCGGCGACCCATTGCGCCGCGGACGCGGGCAGGCAGGCATCGCCGAATCGGATGGTGAAATGGGCGCGGACCATGTGAGCGCTCCTGGAGGGGCCCGGCGCGGCCGGGCCGGCATGGGTGTCAGGCGGCCTGCGCGTCGTCGGCAGGCTCGGTGGGTTCAGCGGCCGATTTGGGATCGAAGGCGTCGGCCAGCAGGCCGAGGCGCCGGGCCATGTCGCGCACCTCGTTGAGGGCGATCGACTTCTGACCCTCCTTCACCGCGCGGGTGATATCGCTGACCTGCGTGGTGGCGATCCGCTTCAGTTCCTCGGCGAGTTGCTGGCTGGTCATCATCCTGTCCCCGCTGGGCTGTTCGGTCTGAACCGGGACCGTGGTGTACCGGCGCTTACCAAGATGTTGCGTGGGGCCGCGACTCCTGTGGACAAGCTGGGGAGCAGCGCACCGGCTCAATCCTGAAGGTGGCGCGCCGCGATAATCGAGGCCGCGGTGCGGTTCTCCACCCCGAGCTTGGCGTAGATTCCTTCGAGGTGCTTGGTGACGGTCCGGTGGCTCAGCCCCAGGATCTCGCCGATGTCGCGGCTCGATTTGCCACGCGACAGCCAGAGCAGCACCTCCGCCTCCCGGCTTGTGATGGGCAGGCGCGCCCGCAGCCGCACGATCCCCCCGGTCGGCTCCTCCCGCGACAGGCGCAGCAGGATCTCGTCCGGCGTGCGGCCGATGAAGCTCAGCGCGAAGGCCGCCCCGTCGCGATCCGTCAGCGTCAGAGGGCCGGCCGGCCCCGCAAGACAGCCCCGCAGCCAGTCGCAGGCCCGCGCCGGCAGGACGAAGGCCCCCGAGGGCTCGGCGCCGAGCCCCACGAGCAGCCGCCCGGCCTGCGGCGTGGACCACAGGACGGTCCCGTCCTCCGCGACGGCGAACAGGGTCCGCCCCGCCGTGTCGAGGGCGGCCCGGGCGCTCTGCGCCGCCCGGGCGCTCGCCAGATGCACGCGGATCCGGGCCAGGATCTCGTCGGGGGCGATCGGCTTGGTGACGTAGTCGATCCCGCCGGCGGAAAGGCCCTTCACGATGTGCTCGGTCTCGCTCAGGCCTGTCATGAAGATGACCGGCACGTGCGCAAGTTGCGGCTTGGCCTTGAGGCGGCGGCAGGTCTCGAACCCGTCGAGGCCCGGCATCACGGCGTCGAGCAGGATCACGTCGGGGGTGATCTCGTCCACGAGCGCCAAAGCGAGGTCGCCGCCCACCGCCACCAGCACGGTGGCGCCGGAGCGCTCGATCGCCTCCGTGAGGAAGCTCAGCGTGTCGGGGGAATCGTCGACCACCAGAACGACGTCCCGGTTGGCCCGGCTCCCGGAGGGCTCAGCCATTGCGGGCCAGCCCCTGCAGCACCGACAGGTAGCGGCGCAAATCGTATCCCTCCACGAGCCCGCGCATCTGCGCCACGAAGGCGGGCGGCGCCGAGGCCTCGGCCTCCATCCGATTGAGCGTCGCCTCGATCGCCCGGATATGGCCGATCCGCCCGAGGCGCAGGAGTTCGCCGATCTGCTCCGGGCCGGGTGTTTCCACGGTCGCGACGGGATCGGGCGTGAGGGCGGGCGCGCCGGTCCATTCCAGGCGCAGCAGCTTGCCGACACGCTCCATCACGTCGCGCAGATCGAAGGGCTTGGCGAAGATCGCGTCGTGGGGCGCGTCGTCGCCGCGCACCGGGCTGATCTCGTGGACGTTCGCCGACATCATGGCGATCGGGCCGGCATGGCCGGCAGCCCGCAGGGCACCAGCGACCGCCCAGCCGCTCATCCCCGGCATGGCGATGTCGAGCAGGATCAGGTCGATCCCCCCGGCCGCGACCGCCGCCAGGCAGTCCGGTCCCGAGCCGGCCTCCAGCACGGCGATGCCGTGGGGTTCCAGGATCGCCCGCATCAGGGCGCGGTGGGCGCTGTCGTCATCGGCCACCAAGACGGTGCGGCGGGCACCGGCATAGGCCCGCTCCGGGACCTCCGCGGGGGCGGGCGGGACGATCGGCGCGGACTCGGCCACAGAGGCCAGCATCAGACGCAGCCGCGCCTGCGTGCCCCCGCCCGGGGCCGCCGCAATGGTGATCTCGCCACCGAGCAGTTGCGCCAGCAGGTTGGCGATGGTGAGCCCCAATCCCGTTCCGGGCGTGCTGCGGGCGGCCGGCGTCGAGCCGCGCTCGAACGGCTCGAAGATCCGCGCGCGGTCCGCCTCCGGGATGCCTGGCCCGGTGTCGCGGATCGTGAAGACAGCGATCTGGCTGCGGTAGCTCAGGTCCAGCGAGACCATGCCGGCTTCCGTAAACTTGATGGCGTTCGACAGCAGGTTGAGCAGCACCTGCCGCAGGCGCTTCTCGTCCGTGGCGACGACGGCGGGCAGGATCTCAGGCCGCGCGAAGCGGAACTCCAGCCCGGCCTCCCGGGCCTGGAGGCGGACCATGTCGACGAGCTGGTCGAGGAAGTCGGCGAGCCGCACCTCGTCCCGGTGGATCTGCAGGCGGCCGGCCTCCATGCGGGAGATGTCGAGGAGCCCGTCGATCAGGCCGGACAGGTGCTGGCCGCTGCGCCGGATCACCCGGATGGCGTTGAGCCGGTGCGCCGGAATCGCGGGATCCGATTCGAGGAGCTGGGCGTAGCCGAGCACGGTGGAGAGCGGGGTGCGCAATTCGTGGCTGATCCCCACGACATAGCGGCTCTTGGCCTGATTCGCGGCTTCCGCCCGTTCCTTGGCCTCCTGCAGCTTGGCGTCGGTGACGTTGTGGGCGGCGATCTCAGCCTCGTAGAGGGCGGTCTGGCGCATGGTCTCGGCCTGCGCCACGCGGCGGCTCTCCTGCGCGAGGACGAACAGCCACGCCACCACGCCGAGGATCACCACCAGGGTAAAGAACACGCTGGTCAGCGCGGCCCGCAGGAACTCCCGGTGCTCCGGATGCGCAATGGTCGCGCTGGCGTGGACGATCCCGAGGATCAGGCCGATCACCACACAGAGCGTCAGCATCACCGCGAGGTAACGGCCCAGCGGCGCCCCGATCCAGGCGGCGGTGCGGCCGGGCAGGATCCGGGCGGCCGCGGCCTGGGCCTGGATTTCCAGTCGACCGTGCGGCTTGCACAGATCGCCGCAACGGGCGTCGAGCGAGCAGCAGAGGGAGCAGATCGGCGCATCGTAGGCCGGGCAATGGGCCATGTCCTCGCTCTCGAAGGGCAGTTCGCAGACCCGGCAGACGATTTCGGTTGTGGGCCAGTCCGCCTTCGGTTGGCGAGCGAGGTACCAGCGCCCCGTCGTGGCCCAGGCGATCGCCGGGGCAGCGCAGAAGGCGGTGGCCAGCGCCAGCAGCGGCGCGAAGGGCTGGAGCGCGTGACCGAGGAGGCCGCTATAGGCGAGGCCGCCCAAGCCGAGCGCCAGCACCATCGCGCCCGTCCCAACCGGGTTCACCGCGTAGAGATGCGCTCGCTTGAACTCGATACCCGGCGGCGAGAGTCCCAGCGGCTTGTTGACTGCGAGGTCTGCGGCGAGTGCCCCGACCCAGGCCGACACGACGGAGGCGTAGAGCGGCAGCGTGCTCTCGATGGTCCTGTCGATGCCGAGCTCCATCAGGAGCAGCGCGATGGCGACGTTGAAGACCAGCCAGACGACCCGGCCGGGATGACTGTGGGTCAGCCGGGAGAAGAAGTTCGACCACGCGATCGAGCCGGCATAGGCGTTGGTCAGGTTGATCTTGAGCTGCGAGACCAGCACGAACAGTCCGGTCAGCAGCAGAGCCGCCCGGCTCCCCTCCCCGGTCAGGTACCCGAACGCCACTGCGTACATGCGGGTTGGCTCGGCAGCGTGCTCGGGCGGCACGCCGTGGCCGAGCGCCAGCACCGCCAGCGCGGCGCCCAGCAGGATCTTGAGCATCCCGGGCAGGATCCAGCCGGCGCCCCCGGCCAGCACCGGCAGCCACCAGCGACGGTCGCGCGGACCCTTCGGCTCGGGGACGAACCGCAGGAAATCGACCTGCTCGCCGACCTGGGCAAGGAGCGCCAGGAGGACGCCGGTGGCGAGCCCGAACCGGGCGAGGTCGAAGCCGGCCTCGCCGTTGAGGCCCGGGAAGCGCACCAGGGCGCGCAGAGGCTCAGCCCCCTGCGCGGCCACGAAGATCAGCGGCAGCAGGCTTAAGCCGATCCAGAGCGGCTGCGACCAGATCTGGAACCGGCTGATCAGGCGAATTCCGTAGACCACCAGCGGGATCACCGCGCCCGCGCAGAGCAGGTAGCCGATCCCGAGCGGCAGCCCGAAGCAGAGCTGCAGCGCCAGCGCCATGATCGCCGCCTCGATGGCGAAGAACAGGAACGTGAAGCTTGCGTAGATCAGCGACGTGACCGTCGAGCCGAGATAGCCGAACCCGGCGCCCCGGGTCAGGAGGTCCATGTCGACGCCGTAGCGGGCGGCATAGACCGTGATCGGGATCGCCGTGGCGAAGATGATCAGGCCGACGAACAGCACCGCCGCCAGGGTGTTGGAAAAGCCGGCGGTCAGGGCCAGCGTGCCGCCGATCGCCTCCAGCGCCAAGAACGAGACCGAGCCGAGGGCGGTCTGCGCCACCTCGAAACCGGACCAGCGCCGCGCCTTTTTGGCGGTGAAGCGGAGGGCGTAATCCTCCAGGGTCTCGTCGGCGACGAAGCGGTTGTAGTCGCGGCGGATCGGGATGATGCGCTGCACACCGGTCATGACGCCGCGAGCCCGCGCGCGCGCGAACCCCTCAGTATTCGAGCGGCGAGCCTGCAGTTCGCGCCCAAGACCGGCATAACCTCACACGATTGCGCCGCGATGGTGCAGCGCATGCAAGAGTATCGCCATACGCAAAATCGCGTATAGGCCGCAGCGCAACACCGGACCTAGCCTGCGCTCGTCGATCCGGGCCGTCTCTCAAGACCCGGACGCCAACAGGGTCAGGCAGATGGCAGACGACATCGATACCGGCGCCGATCACGGCTTGCGCTCGCCGCTGCGGCGCAGGCTGCTCATGGGGCTGGCCGGCGCCCCGGCGCTGGCGCTGATGCCGCGCGGCGCCTGGGCCGCGGCCCCGACCTCGGCCGTGAATACCACCGGCCTCGCGGTCACCGACACGGAGGTGACTGTCGGCATCCTACACTCGATCACCGGCACCATGGCGATCTCCGAGACGGGTGCGCAGGAAGCGGAAAAACTCGCGATCCAGCAGATCAACGATGCCGGCGGCGTGCTCGGCCGCAAGATCAAGATCATCCAGGAGGACGGCGCCTCCGACTGGCCGACCTTCGCCGAGAAGGCCAAGAAGCTCCTCGTCAACGACCATTGCGCGGCCGTGATGGGCTGCTGGACCTCGGCCTCGCGCAAGGCGGTGCTGCCGGTCTTCGAGCAGTATAACGGCCTGCTCTACTACCCGACCTTCTACGAGGGCCTGGAGCAGTCGAAGAACGTCTTCTACACCGGCCAGGAGGCGACGCAGCAGATCCTCGCGGGCCTCGACTGGGTCCACAAGGAGAAGGGCGGCGACAGCTTCTACTTCATCGGCTCGGACTACATCTGGCCGCGCACCTCCAACAAGATCGCCCGCAAGCATGTCGAGAACGTGCTCAAGGGCAAGGTGGTGGGCGAGGAATACTTCCCGCTCGGCCACACGCAGTTCAACTCAGTGATCAACAAGATCAAGCTCACCAAGCCGAAGGTGATCTTCGCCGACGTGGTCGGCGGCTCGAACGTGGCGTTCTACAAACAGCTCAAGGCGGCCGGCATCGACCTGTCCAAGCAGGTGCTGATGACGATCTCGGTCACCGAGGACGAGATCGACGGCATCGGCGGCGAGAACATCGCCGGGGCCTACGCCTGCATGAAGTACTTCGAGTCGATCCAGAACGAGAACAACAAGGCTTTCGTGGCCGCCTTCAAGAAGATGTGGGGCGAGAAGACCGTCATCGGCGACGTGACGCAGGCGGCCTATCTCGGGCCGTACCTGTGGAAGATGGCCTGCGAGAAGGCCGGCTCGTTCGACGTCGACAAGGTGGTGGCGGCGTCACCGGGCCTCGAGTTCAAGGGCGCACCGGAGGGCTACGTCAAGATCGACGAAAACCATCACCTCTGGTCGAAGACCCGGGTCGGCAAGGCCAAGCCGGATGGGCAGTTCGAGATCGTCTACACCAGTCCCGAGCTGATCAAGCCGGATCC
>Ga0164296_1002322_pt1 | contig 19115 bp, 18 predicted proteins | sample GEODES057metaG_FD_113533 | JGI IMG/M metagenome (GOLD analysis project Ga0164296, IMG submission 113533) | Dystrophic lake water microbial communities from Trout Bog Lake, Wisconsin, USA - GEODES057 metaG | ecosystem: Environmental > Aquatic > Freshwater > Lake | place: USA: Trout Bog Lake...
ACATTCTTCACTGCTTTGTCAACTTTTGATACTTCTTGTCTCGTTGCCATAACTTCTAATTCCTATTTTTTTAAATTAATTTGTTTATTACGGCTTATTAATAGATATTAGACCGCTATTATAACGGAAGTTATTAACACTATATTGTGGATAACTCAAAAAAATGTAGTAAAACAACCACAAATGTTTGCAATAGTAGATATCGAGACAACAGGAGGGCAGGTAGGAGCTAACAATATTACTGAAATAGCGATAGTGCTGTATAATGGAAATGAGGTAGAAGGCAAGTTTTCCACATTGGTGAACCCATGTATTCCTATTCAAAAGTATGTACAAAGTCTTACGGGCATTACGGATGCCATGGTGGCAACAGCCCCAAAGTTTGAACAGTTAGCACCTAATATTTTTAATTTATTGAAAGACAGAATTTTTGTTGCTCATAACGTAGGCTTCGATTATCCCATTGTACAACAAGAACTAGCATTATCTGGTCTTAATCTAAATACCAATAAACTCTGTACGATAAAACTTGCAAAAAAGATATTTCCGGGATTGCCCAAGTACGGGCTAGGCACACTTTGCCGCGAATTGAATATAAGCCTTAAAGGGCATCACAGAGCTTCTGATGATGCTTTGGCAACAGCAGAACTGTTTAGTATGTTGATAAGGCACGACAAATCGGGCGAACTACAAAGAATGCTAAAAAAGAAAGGATAGTTTACCTATCGTAACTATTGAAAAACTTTTGCTTCAAAGCTTCTACCTTTTCCAATACTTCTTCTTGCAACAAAGTTTTATAAGCGTGTATGGCAGCACTAGTTTCTTTGTTTGAAGTGCCGATAATTTGAGCTGCCAAAATCCCCGCATTCTTCGCTGCATTTAAGGCTACTGTTGCAACAGGCACGCCATTGGGCATTTGCAAAATACTTAATACACTATCCCATCCATCAATGGAATTACTTGATTTGATAGGTACACCAATTACTGGAAGCGTAGTAATACTGGCAATCATTCCTGGCAAATGAGCAGCACCGCCTGCCCCAGCTATAATAACTTTAAGCCCCCTACCTTGTGCAGTGGTTGCATAATCTACCATTCGAAGAGGGGTTCGGTGTGCAGAAACAACCGTAAGTTCTATTGGGATATTAAATTGTTGGAGTATTTCTGCAGCAGCTTGCATCACAGTCAAATCACTATCACTTCCCATTACTATTCCAACCAAAGGTGCTTTGTCCATTATATTTTATTAGGATTGCAATTTATTACAAATATTAATTGTAGGATAATGTTTTATTACCAATCGTTAATATTTACTCAATTTTCATCATAGTACTACATAAGTTCGCTAAATAAACAAGCTCCTGGAATAATGCATCAATATCAGCAAAGACATAACTGCCACAATTGCAAAAAGTACAACACAACTATAAAATACCTAGTCACTTTTCTGAAAACTGATATCACTTTTCCCAAGAGTAGTACCAGTTTTTTGAAAACAAGTTGTCGGTGGAATTAAATTGATATCATTATACCCCAAAATGGTATCTATCTACCACTATCCGATACCAACTACGCTAAGAGTGATACCAACATGCGCCAAGATGACACCTATTTTCCCTAGAGTGGAATCAAAAAGCACAAAAAAGGTAATAATTTTCTGAAAACTGGTACCACTCTTGGGAAAAGTGGTACCAGTTTTCAGAAAATTATTACTATGATTGAGGGTTATTGCTACATTAAATGTAAAGGTTGCACAAAAAGTAACTTAATCGAAGTTTTCAGATAAAAAACATTTCCCCAAAAACATCTAACCTGCCGTTACAATCTACAAAAGGATTGCCTCAAGACGATATTAGTTTGCATAAAAAAACCCGCTATAAAAGCGGGTCAAGTGCCCAGAACAGGAATGATACTATTTTTTAAAATCCTTACTCCCATTGAACTTTAACGTTGTATTCTATAATTAAGTAACAATAGGGTAACAAAAATTGAGAAAATAAATGAAAAGAACTCGTTTTAATTTGATTTAAAATAACTAAGCCATGTGCGATACACAAAATTAAACCTACCAAACAAGTATATATAATTCTTTCACAATAAAGATGACAGGTCGAAATACATTATCCTTGTAGTGTCTTTTTCATCCATATCTAAAAGAAATCTAAAATCATTTCTGATATAATAATTTACTTGTTTTTCTTGGTTGTAAGCATCCAGCAATAATAATCTACAAGCTGGCTTATGCTCCACAAATGTCCATCCCTTTATAAAATCAAGCATTTGACTACCAATACCACTTCTATGTAAGCTCTTATCTACGCCTAATCTACCTATTTTAACTGCTGGATATTGCCTTATTCTTTTTTCATTTGGGATTCTTTTCCTATGAAATCTATTCCAAATCGAATTAGTAAATCCTTTAATTTCTCCCAAATCATTAAGACAATCATTTGAAATGCTAAAAAAGCATTTTACACGATTCATTTCGTCAACAAAGAGATAGGTATTTGAAATGTTTTGCTTTTGGTAGTTAAATGAGTCTTCTCTTAAAAACTCATTTATATCTTCAAGACCACAATCGAAACTTGATAAGTCTATATTTTCGTTTAATTTTGTTAATGTAAAATCTTCTAATCCCAATTATCTTGAAATTTTACTTTTAGCAAGTACCTTAGAAACTAAAGAATCTATCCTAGCTTTATTTTCTCTTGTAATATTTGTATCTCTATTATTATTTAACTCCCGTTGAAATCTTACAGAAGACTTATTCTGCAACGTCGGAGTAACCTTGATAGGGGTTGCCATTTTCTTAATGTTTTATTAATTTAAAATTTGTTGTTCCAACCTTACGAAAGTATATACAATTTGAATACAAAATAAACTATTCTGAAAAAAAGGAAAATATTTTTTTTACTTAAACAGGTAAACAATATTTGATATAGTGTAAAACATTTAATCATAAACGGTTTCACTATGTAATTATTATGTAAATTTAATTGTGTATTATATATTGTTACTTAGTTTTTTAGACCAACAATTTTAAAGAACATTTACAAAAAAGCCTCCTGATATTTAATAATCAAGAGGCTTCAGTAGTTAGATGAAAAATAATTTACTTACTTATAACCAAACGCTGATTATATAAAGAATTTTTTCCGTTTACTTTAACTACATAAATACCATCTGATAGAGTTGCAACATCTAACTTATAATTGCTTAAAGTTGCCCTTATTAGCTTATTCAAAACCAATCTGCCTGTAATATCATAAACTGCAATAGAAGTAGCTTCTATTGGACTTTTAAAGCTTAGATTGACTGTGTTCTTAGCAGGGTTTGGAGCAATTGTAAATTTATTATCCTTATACAAATCGACTGATACTAACTTGCTATAAGTAACCGCCCCAACATTATCTACACTTTGCAAACGATAGTAGTTGATGCCATTTGAAGGTTTGTTATCTGTGAAACTATAACTATTAGCTCCACTTCCAATTGCCTTAACTGAGCCAATATCTGTAAAAGAATTGCCATCAGTACTGTGCTGAATAATGAAAAGGTTAGTGCTTAGTTCTGTAACTGTTGTCCAGTTAATTGAAACAATATTCCCCTCATATTTAGCGGAGAAATCTATATAACTTATTGGGAGTGACGATGTCAAAATCAAAGTAGTAATAGAATCACAACCGACACTATTCAAAGTATCAAACGTATAAATTCCACTCTTGTTATAAGCACTATCATGCCATTTGTAGATACTAGCAGTACTTACGATGACGGTATCCTTACTCGGCTGTTTTATGGTCAGGTTCAACGTGGTCAGGCTATCACAACCTTTTGCATTCAAACTATCAAAACTATAGCTTCCACTAGTCGTGTAAGTTTTTCCATGCCAAAAATAGCTACCACATACTGCTGTGCTAATTGTATCCTTTGTGGGTTGATTAATAGTTAGTACCAGCACTGCCAAACTATCACAACCTGTACTGTTGGTTAGATGTGCTTGGTAAGTACCTGCACTACTATAAATGCTACCATTGAACGTATAAGAACTACCTAGACAGATACTTGAACTTTTTATAGACGTTGTAGGCACGCAAAATTTAAACCCACTTAAACTATCCGTACCAAAACCAGTAGTTACATAAACACTACCACTTGCACCATTGCCCACCACAGCAGTTATAATACTATCACTTATTACGGTAAAAGAAGAAGCCCCTGTGCCGCCAAAACTTACTGTCGTTGCTCCTGTAAACCCACTGCCTTTTATTGTATCTGTTGTACCTGTTGTTGCAGTTGTAGGAGAAAATGACACTATTGATGGGGATGGATAACCATACCCACCTTCGTTGTATAACGATTGAATTTCAGTAGAATCTAATGCTCTATTGTATATCCTAATATCATCAATAGAACCTGAACAATTTTGTGTTCCATCTCCAAGACCATAATTCCCTACCCTAGATTGAAATCCTCCAGTTCCTAAGCTGATATTTGGCAAGGGGGTACTCATTAGTAGTTTTCCATTTTCATAAAATGAAATTGATTTGCCTTGATTGTACACACCAACAATACAAATCCATTTATTAAAATGACTAGAATCTTGGTAATTTATAAAATACCAATTCCCATCAGATAATTTAACTCCAAATCCAATTGAGTTTTTGTAATAAAACAAGTCATATTCAGGAATACCGTTATAATAAACATATTTTATAGTATTATCCAGTGTATTAGCTAGATTAATCCAGCTAATAACTGTAAATGCTTGTTGATTAGCATTAAACATATTATTGTTATTTGGTAGCGACACATAATCGCTTGTTCCATTTAATTCCATAGCTGAATTGATGTTGCCAAATCTATCGGTTGCGAAATCTCCACCATTCATAACCCCATTGAAACCATTTCCACTACTATCATTGGCATCACCATTAAATGGATACCAAGCCAACAATCCATTTACAGGAACACTACTGTATGTAAAACCACCCATTGTATCTGAACCGCTAGGATTATCCACTTCTACATAACCACTTGCTCCTTTACCTACAACCGCAATAATAGAGCTATCATTAACTATCTGAAATGAACTTGCAGTGTCTTTGCCAAATTTAACGGCGGTTGCTGTAGTAAACCCTGAACCTGTAATTTTTACTTGATTACCCGTACTAGCTGTTTGAGGAGAAAATCCTAGTACAGTTGGCAATGTAGGTGTCCTTGTAACATTAAACTCTAATAGGTATGTTCCAGTTAAGCCAGAAGCGAAAGGCATTACCTCTACATATAGGGTATTACCACCAGAAAGCTGAAAACTACTTGATGGTATTAATGTATCCTGAAAGTTACCACTGAAATAACTTATCGAATCGCCATTAAATGCAAACAAATCAGCTAGACCATTAAGAGTAAATGTGCTATCACTACTACTATACTCCTCATCGTTCAAAACTGGCTTTATCGAATAGTTATATCCTAGGGGTAATTGTATTTTATAATAATCACTGTCAGAACTTGAATTAATATTAGAACCTGATGTATTGATATAGGCTTTGTTATTTACGAAATTCAATGGCAATAGATATGCTTTATTCACAGAATTATTGGGTTCATATTTGTCAGGGCTAATAGGTGCTAAAACATTTACTGTTATAGGGTTTATGTAACTACTACTGCCACCAGTAATTTCCCAAGAAGAACCGCTAAAGCTACTGTCAGTAACACCCAAGAGATATTTCCCTGGTTTTACTTTAAGACTATTTAAACTACATGATAATGGCGGATTATAGTGTTGTAAAAACCCTAACCCGTTATTTTCATTAAAAATCCCTAGAGTTTGAGCTAATGAACCGTCCAAATTATATAGAGAGATATTGTATTGCCCGTAATAAGTGGTAAATATTTCATTATTTACTATGTCAAATGCAAAGGCTGCTGATTGACCAGAATATAATGTAGAAGGGCTGTAGGCAATTTGCGAATTTAGTTTTATATTGGTATTACTTTCTGTAACAGTAATGTTTACAAAGTTGCTAAAGCTTGCATTATTTCCCACAGCAATCCAATTTCCACCAGTTGACCTATAGTAAACTCCAATATAATAACTACCCGGAATCATCTCTAAGCCTAATTGACTATTCGATGAAAACGTCATGCTTTGAAAGCTATTAGATTTTAAAGTGTCTGAACTTAATATTTGTACATAATCAATAAAATTCCACTCCTCATCAAATATTGCAGCACAGTAGTCACCAGTAAATGTTTTAGAACTCAAATTGTAAATGCTCGTTCCAACATTAAATTTACTAGCATAATCAATCGAAGTAGAAGAAGGGGTAATATTAGTAGTTAATACTATATTATAACTTGTGTCTATTGCTGGTTGTATTCCAATGATGGCAGTTTGCAAAGTATCAAAACCACCTGCTCCACCGCCCGTTCCTAAGTTTTCAGGGTTTAAATAATCAATTTCATAATACCCGTTATCTGACCCACTCCAACCCCAGTTAAAATGGATAAAATCATTTTCATCATATCCGTCTGCAACAAAGCAATGTCCTCCCCCATAAGGTTCTGTGCTTTGTCCAGTATAAATTATTGGTCTTTTGGCATTCAACTCATTCTTTATAATATAAATCCAAGCGCCATCATTTTGGTAATCACTTCTTTGTAGTCCTTGAATATTTTTTGAATATCCAAAATAATTTACCAAAGCATCTTGAGCCGTATTACTATAAGTTCCATTATAATTAATTGCAACGGCACCACTCCCCCCACTATCATTTGCAGCATGATAACTCATATTTACACTTACCCCACAATCATACATTAATGTAGCAACAGCATTAATTTCCGCCTCGCTTGAAAATTGTGTAAGTTGATTTGGCATTAAATTCCATTGATATATTGCAGAATCGAAGTTTACTGTTTGAGAACCAATGGCGGTAAAAGAAGGAGTGTAAGTATTTGTTCCAGTTCCTTTGGCTGGATAATTCCAATATTTCATTACCTGTGCCATTGCTGTAGCAACACAACCTGTAACACATTTTTGACCATAGGCAGGGTCGAAGGGACAAAGAGTATCATAAGCACCGTAGGTAGGTGGGTTTGGGTTCTGATCCCACAATGTTTGAATTAATGGTGCTACTGTTGGAGATGTGAAGCTAGAAGTTCCGAAGTCTTGAAACTTAATTTTAGAAGGAGGCATTTTAAGCAATTGCCAATTCCTCCTTATTGAATCAGTTGCAATAATCTTGTTATTTTTTATGTAACTAATTTGCTTGTTATAACCTCCCAACCATTCTTTTACTTGAATAGGCAGTCTTTCTGTAGAGAAATTATTCTCATCAGAATAGCCTAATATAGCTTTTGCATTGTCATCAGCCGAAACTATGACATAGCCTTTTCCATTAACGACATTAAATACGTAAAAACAGGTAGTAGAATTTTCAACAGACTTATAAGCCAATTTTAAATCATTCACAATCCCAAGTCTTTGGGAATGTACTTTTAGTCTTAAAAAATTAAGACCTACTACTTTTGCAGTGCTGTCATCAACAGGGTTTGCAAACACGCCAACAAAGGCAATTAGGGAGAGAACTAAAATGGTAAACTTTTTCATTTGATTTAATTTATTGCAATTAGGATAATATATTAAAATGACAACGTGGGCAAATTCCTAAGCTTGTTTCCGAGGGAGTAGAAGCCCTTGTACGAAGCAAAAGGAACGCCCACGCTTTACCGTGAGCGTCTCCACTTTTACTCCCCGTACAATGAAATTTCTACTTTTCGGAAACAGGAATTTTAAGCGAAACGCTATCTCATAAATATGTTAATTAACTGCTGTTACATAAATTCTTTATTTTAAGCAAAATAACGGCATTAGTCGAACAATAAATTGAAAAATATCATAAACAACAATTTATTAATCAACATACAAACGTCCCTTTGTTTGAGTAGCTAAATTCAGAGGAGGTTAGTGATGGTTTCAAGGGGAATAAATTCAAGGTATTTGTTTGAGGGAGGATTGTTTGATGGGGCAATTAATTTTAGGATTTTATATCCTTAGATTTGTTTCTGATTAAAATGAGCAAAAATTGTGAATGCAAACAAGCCGATAATATTGAGTGCCGATTTCCCAAATGGACTAGACAAGTCTGATTTGTGTATTCCTATTCCTGATGGCAAAAACTAGGTTAAGAATATCTAGTAATCTGTCAAAAACCCACATTCCATTTTTTAGGGCTGTGTTTCAAAAAAATAACGGTGGTAGCTTGAGTAGGTCGATAGAAAAGGATAGTGAACTTGTAAGCATATTTAGATAGAGATAAAACATTGCCAGACTACTTTTATTTCTCAATAGAAAGCATTGGAGTGATACCAAAAAATAAAATCAATATTGATTATGAATTTGAATAACCAGTTATACATAAGATTTTAAAGGCATATACTTTCCTTTATTCTCATCGGCAGCTTTTCTTTTTTTAGCCTCTCGCATTATATATCCACTCTTAGGTCTATCTTTTTTGTCTTTACTACCAGTAGGTCTTCCAAGTTTTGTTCCTTGTTGCTTAGTCCTTCTTAGTCCTTCTTTGGTACGCTCACTTATCAAGCTCCTTTCAAACTCCGCAAATGCCGCTAATATCTGAAATTGTAATCTACCAGCCGATGTAGAAAAATTAAGGTTATCAGAGATTGAAATAAATTCAATGTCCTTATCAATTAGTTCTTTTACCTCAAGTATTAATTCAGTACTACTTCTAGCCCAACGGTCTATTTTATATACAATCACACCTTTAAACTTCTTTGCTCTTAATAAAGTAAGTAATTCTTGTTTTACAGGTCTTGTCTTACGAGTAGATTCTGTTTCCTCAAAAAAAGTATAGTCTATGCCTTTTTGTTTCGCATATTCTTTTAACCTGATTGATTGATTATCTGTTGTCTGATTTATAGTGCTTACCCTCGCATAAAGGGCGTATTTATTGTTTGATTGCATTTCGTAACTCTTTAAAATTTCGTGTTGAATCTGCTAATACTTTAGATGCTTTTCCTAATATCCAAATTCCTGCTAATGCAATTGCGCCATAAGAAATATATTTAATGATTTTATTGGATTCAATTAACTCTTTCCAATTATCAAATTGTTCCTCAAAGTCATCGTAGTTATATTTCATTGGTTGCGGATTTATTTGTGTAAATATAGATTGCAGCAATTAACAGTAAAGAAATTGGAATTAAAGCAAATAAATACGACAAATCGTTGCTTTCGGTATTTGTGCTGATAGGAAAATTATGCTCAGTTATTTGGTCTAGTGGTATCATTTTTTTCTATGTATTTTTATAGTTGATTGATTTGTAGTAAAGTCAATTAATATGAATTGATAAATAGCTGGACAACTTTTATTATCGTGAGTTTCATAATGACTAAATACTCCAGTATTATATCCTTTACCTTTTAAGAACTCTTTTGTAAAAGATTTAGTTTCATTTGGTTTCAATAAGCCACTTAAAATTCTATGATTATCTTTAAGAGGCTTATCTACGAAAGCTTTGGAATCTCTTAACTCAAAAGCTTTATTGTTATTAAAAGCTATTCTGTTTTTTGCTGATGCGAATTTCTGATTACGTCTTGTTGGTGTGAATTTTTCACCAGTAAGTAAGTCTGTTTTTTGTGCCATTTGTTTTAGTTTTTTATAAGAATACAAATATACAACAATTCATTAGAATGTCAATGTATTTAGTTAAATATATTTTAATGACAATTAAATTAGTATTCTACAAATTAATTTACTATATACCTTTAAAAAATTGTTCTTTAGTTACGCTGAAAATATCCACTATCTGTTTCATATCAATATACCAACATAACAAATAATTGCTTTCAGTTTCGAGTGTACGTTTCCCGACAAAGTATTTTTTATACGCTGCCTTTGATTGTTGCTGAAAGTGTTGTAACTGGTTCGTGTTCGTATTGATAGGGGCAATTTGTTTTTGCGCCGTTTCTTTAAAATCATTTGAAACGGTTACTTTGTTAAGTATATAAAAAAAAAGTCTTATGAATATTCATCAATAGTGGTTAAGTGGGTTAAAAACATCGTATAGGGGTGTATCCCTTTGAGTAAAATATTAAGGTGTATGATATATGAAATAAATATGTTTATACCATACACCCTAATAGAGTGAAACATTACCACTTAACCACTAACTAAGATAAAATGAGTGCTGCCATTACTCTCTTTCCTATCAAATTTTAGTTGCTTGTATTCTGCATACGCTTTTAGATGTTCTGTAAAACGTTTTTGGGTAATCTTTTGCGGACTTTCACCATAATAGATTTGAATAAAGCTACTGTAATAGTCTTTGGTGGTGTACCATTTATTTGCTACAATTCCGCTCGTTTCTATCCATTCGGCGAAGTCTATCCCAACGTTTTGTTTAAATCTATTTAGGGCTATATTAATCCCTTTGTGTGGCACTAATCCAGTATTTAGATATAAGTGTGCCGCATCCATCATAACGCTGAAAAACATATTCCATTCGCTCAAATTCCATTGCTTACTAAAGAAGATGCAACCGTGTTCTCTCACTATTGGCTCTTCGCTTCCAACTACAATTTGCTTACTATAAAAGTCGCTCAATTCTATTTCGAACCTTCGCCTTTTATTACTACTGCCTTCGCCTTTCAATGTACTATTGGAACAAATAATAGTTTTCGGACTATCTGAGGGGGTTAATGTAAATTGAGATTTGTATTTGCGTTCAATAGTCCATCCGTCCGTTAAGTTGCTAAACAATAGGGTAAAATCAAAGTCGGGCTTTGTGTCGTCTATCCAAATTAATTGAGTGGACGGTTCGACTTGCTCAAACTTGAAACGGTTTGCACTTTCAAAATGCTTTCCATCAACTTTTGATGTGTTCCTTAGTTGTTTTATTCCATTAACAATTAAACCCTTGCCGCTACCCCCCTGAGGCTTTTTTAGGTCTGTAATTGCTTCGTCATATAAAATTATTGCTTGCCCTTCACTCTCTTTAAAATAATGGTGCATAAGGTAGCCAATAGCTGAGAACATCGTTTTTAATCTGCCTGCATCCTTGTTACATACATTATTCAAAAATTGATACCATACGCCACTATCATAGCTTTGAGTATAACTAAAATCGTGTTGTATTATTTGTGATTGCCAAACTACAAACCCGCTCTTTTCGTTCCAGTCCTCACTCTTTATATTTTCTTTGGTTACCGTTACAAATTTGTTTGAGAAACAAAAAAACATTTCGCTCTCAGTATCCTTTAATATAGGCTCTTTGCTTTCATTCAAACAGTCTGCCCACGTTCCATTAAAAACAAGGTGCATCGTCTTTAAAAACGTTTCCCGTACTGTATTAACTGGTATGCAATAAGCTTCACTTTGATAACTAAAGTTTAGTTCTGAAATTAGATTAAGAACATAATCCTGCATTGTTTGTGGAGTAGTTTCTTCAATGACGCAGCCGACTTTTTTAATGTAGATATAGTGATTATTACCCACGCATCTTTTGGCAAATCCTGCATTATGTAATATGTTTCTAATTCCATCCAAATGTAGAGTAGTGGGCAAATAAGCTGTTGCATCTTTATTGAATTTAAACTTTAAAATTGAATATGCAAATTCGATTTGAGTTATAAAAATGCCTTCATTGTCGCCTGATTTGTACCTATCAAAAACATCATTAATAAGTTTATCAATTTCGATCGAAATTGCTTTACTGCTATCTGTTGCAATGTGTACGTTATTAGTGATATAACTCTTTACAGTTTCTTTTGATATTCCTACATTTTTACATGCTCCTATAAATGAAAGTAACTGAGGTGTGTGGTTATCAATTGGCAATAAATGCCTTTTCGCTAAATCTGAAATGCTAGTTTTCGGACTTACTTTTTTATTGTTTGTTTGCTTTTTAATTGGTCGGCGGCTGTCATCTATTGGTAATGCAATATAGGTATCAATGAAACTTTTATCTAAAATATTGGGTTCGCTTTCCCTTAGATAAGCGTTTGCATCGTGACAAATAAAACACGCCCTACTTAAATCCTTACACGCACCGTCTATAAAGTCACCCTTTGCATTTGGGGTTAAAAGGTCGCTGTAGTATTTAGAAAAGTACACATTTACTGCCTCCCAAATGTCACCCATTCGTTTGCTACCATCCTTTTTTATTAATGCAGTATCAATGCAAACTATTATTTTCAATCCGTCACCTGAGGGACTTATAAAAATTAATACTGGAGTAATGATAGCATCGTTTTTTAATCGTTCCAATATTGCCTGTAAGTTTTCCCCTATGTGGTCTATATCAATTACAAATAGTCCTGAGGCTTGTATTAATCCATTTTCCGCCCTATTTGTGAACGTTCCATTGAATGTTACATAATCAAAATGCTTTGCCTTAAATAGGCTGTATTCTTCTTTGTTTAGTTGCCTTGCATTTTCAGTTGTTGCCTTATATTTATCTGAAATGATAATACTATGTACTTCTTTTAAACCTATGGTTTTCAAAGGTTTTTTTGTTGTAATTGGATTGCTAAAAAATGATAAGAAATAACTATCTTTGAGAGGCTGAAATGTGTTATTTGCCCCTACTTCGTTATGTGATTGCATAATGGTTGGGTTTTTTTTAATTGTGAGTATTTACATAAGTTGCCGCCTCAATTTGTTTCTCTCTAAGGCTGCTACTGGCATTGCCTAACATCCAACTTTCTAACTTTTCACGGTCGAAGAAAATCCGCTTTCCATTGGGTTTAGAGAAAGGAATAATTCCGCTATGTGTGAGTTTGTACACATAACTTTTTTTGTACCCTAATAACTGGCATCCTTGCTCGAAGGATAAAACTTTGTTTGATAACATTTTACATAAATTAAATAGTTAAAAAAGGGTAGCGTCCTACCTGTTAAACAATTAATTGATACGCCAAAAGTCTATTAAAGTAAACGTGTGGAAAGTTGCAAATTTGATAGGCACAATAAATAAAAAAGCACTCAAATTGAGTGCTATAAAGGTTTTTGAAATATTGTATTTTATTTTATTGTGTACACATTGTGTCTTTTATTGAATGTTTATAGTTTACCAAAAGGTTTATTCTGTATTAATCTTTTTATTGCTTCAAGGTCTTTATTCCTAGTTTTATTTCGGTCTTTTTGAAACATATCTATTGCACTATCAAAGTTGTTTTGGTATCTACTAGTAGCAAATTTTTTTGCGGTTTGAAGTAAGTTAGGAATAAAAAAATGCTTAGCTTCAAAGAGGTAAACACAAAATGCAGCACACCCCTTTTTGTCTTTCCCATTTCTCCATAATTCAATTTTATTTTCAATGTTGCTTTCATACATTTCAATTGTTGACATCATTGTACTATCAACTAAACTTAAAGGGTTAATTTTTAACCCAGGTGTTAGGGGGAAATCAAGGGTTATCACTGGTTGATTTTTCACAGTAAATACATCTAATCCATTGATTCTTTCTTTAAGCCATTTTAATTGATTCCTATAAATTTCTCTAGTTATAACAAAGAGGGCATTTGATGCAGGATATGACGAAGGCATAGAGTATTGCCGATAATAAGTATCGTAATACTCAAATTTTAAGTATATTTCATTATTTACAAAATCATAGTTGATGAATTTATCAAATTCATCAAAAACATAGAAATCAATCTCAGAATAAGTTTTTTTTAATATTACTTTAGTTTGTTTCTCAAAAGTTTCATATTCTTTCTTTTTAATTTCTCTAGTCTTTTTCAAAATTTCAATAGATTCATGGTCAAGAAGTAATTCAATTTCTTTTTCAGCACCTTTCTTAAATAAATCAGACTGCTCATTAATTATTTTTTCAGTCAAAACAGGAATTACATTTTTTAGCCAATTATTATTTTTTTCATCAGTTAACCAACAATAAATATTTAAATTATAAGTAGGAAGGCTACCAATAGTTAAAAATGGTATTTCACCTTCTGGAATTTCATCTTCTTCATAAACACTAATCTGCATTCTTTTTGAAAAGTTAAAATAATATGCCCCTGAAGGAATTAAAGTTTTGTCTTCGCTTGAACTTAATACCTTTAAATCTAATAATTTTTCAATATCTTTTTCACTTAGCATAGTTAGAATTTTAATAAATAACTTCCTTAAAACGAATATCTTAAAGTATTATCTCTATAAATCAATGTTTATTTTATCTGTTGCTTTGCGTTTCATTTCTTCTGAGGCATTAATATAGCGGTGTGTGTGGTTTGTAGTGGAGTGTCCTAAAAGTTTAGAGGTTGTTAGTATGTCCACTTCATTAAATATTAAGTTAGTGCCAAATGAGTGCCGCCCATTGTGCCATGTAATTGCCTTACTTATTCCAGCCCGTTTTACCCACGCCTTTACAGTCTTATTTGCCCCATTTGCAGTTGGTAGTTTAAAAACTAAATCTTCGCTTTGTAGGGGTTCTCCTACTAGCTTAATGGCACTGTCATTAAGCGGTACGGTTATACTTTTACCTGTTTTACTTTGTTTAAATGTCATTTGCTTATCCTGTAATCTTAGGCTTTCCCATTTCAAAGTTTTTACATCACAAAACCTTAAACCTGTAACACAACTAAAGAGAAAGGAATTTTTAACTATTGCACTACCCGAAGGGGTTGCGTTTAGTAGCTTTATTTCTTCAATGGTCAAGGCATCTTTCTTTTTTGCTTCGCCCTTAACTTTTGTTTCAACTAAATCCAAAACATTTGTTTTCATTAACTTTTTACGAAACGCCGTTTTAATCATTTTCTGAAAACGTCTGTAATAGCTTCTAGCACCTTCTCCTTCGCTTGTAGCTTCTAAGTATTCAATAAAACCTTCAATCAGTAAAGCATCCAAATTACTAAAAGTTAACTCAGGCTTGTTTATCTTTTTTAAGTAGGCAATAAAGCGGTTTTTTACCCCTTGCATATTCCGTATATCTTTCTTATCATAGCTTTTGATGTAGGTTTGCATCCAAACAGTAACAAGGGTACTATTACCTGCGTCCGTTACCATATTGTAATTATTAGCTTCGAGTTGTGCCGCTCTCTCAATCGCTATCTTTTGAGCTAATTGTAGGTTAGCTTTGTTTGCTTCACGGTCTGCAAGGTTTGAAGGCTTAGCAAGCTGCAAGTGTTTCAATGTTTCAACTTTCCTTTGCCCATTGTGGTAAATATCTAGTCTTAGGGTTGTTGTACCGTCTGCATTTTTTCGCTTTCTTAATGTTACACTCATAACCTTTATTTTACTTTCGTTATCGTTTGTTTTCCCAAAGGTATGATTATTTAGTTATCGTGTTACTAGCAAGAAGTGTTCGGGTAACAATAGAGTAACAAAAATTGAGAAAACAAGCGATAATCAAAAGAAACGAAAAGAAAGCACCAAACGCTAAAATCCTTATCAGCATTGAGTTTCAGGCATAAAAAAACCCGCTATAAAAGCGGGTTATGTGCCCAGAACAGGAATCGAACCTGCACATCCTTGCGAACGGCAGATTTTGAGTCTGCTGCGTCTACCAATTCCGCCATCTGGGCATTTTTGAATTGGGGTGCAAATATAGGGGTATTAAAACTTACTATCCAAGTGAAATGTCATTTATTTTGAAGAATTGCCTAGTATTTTATGAAGAAATCCCCGAAAGCATTCTGTCAAGGTATTTTTTCTGGAAATAATATTTCTTTACTTGCAACAACTCTTTTTCGGAAGTAACACCTTCCTGATAATGTTCCACAATGTTTTTAACAGGTTCATATATCTCTGTTTGAAGGTATGCTATCTGAAGTTTTGATGCTTGCAACTGCTCTTCATTCTCATCCATTTTAGCATCCATCAATTGCTCGTTAATATCCATTACATCCATCAAAAAATCATTGGGCAACTGATATTTCTCTTCCTCTTCCAAAAGACCTTTTAGTTGCAATACATACTTAATAGTTTCATCAGGATTACTTAAAACTTTCAATACTTTATTCAATAAAGCAGACATTTCCAAGGCTTCATCCTGCTCCTCATTAGAGGCATTAGAGAAAAAATCGGGATGATATTTCCTGCTAAGCTCATAAAACCGCTTCTTGATACTCGAAGCATCCACAAGAAGGCTGATTGGAATATTAAATAGTTCAAAATAAGTCATAAAGCGATTGTCTTACTAATTATCACATCAATTTTAAAAACTCACTTGGTGAAATCACCTGTAATTGTTTATCGGCATACCGATAATCCTTAATGTTTCTACTAAGAAAGAAATCAATTTCTGGGTTGTCAACCGCAGAGTAATATTGAACAGCATCTTCAACATCCAAAAAGTTTGAATCAAACCCTTGTTCCAAATGGCTACTAGTAGTTATACAAATTTTAAAATAACGTAACATTTTCCGTATTACCTCTTTTGAACTGGCTTTACCAACAAATCTTGCCGCCACATATTGTACATTAAGAACAATGGAAGCAGTTGTAAATAGTGTCAATTTACCCTGACTTTCTGCAACAAACAATGCGTGACTTTGCAATTGAAACGGATGCCTTGCCAATAATTCATCAAGTATCACATCCGAGTCTATAAAGAGGCTATAAGCCATTTTTAGTCTTTAAGGCTTGCCAGCGTGCTGTGTCTATTTCTTTATCACTAACATCCCTCCTCTCAGGATTCAATATACCCAACAGTTCGTCAGGATTCTTTTCCTTAGGCTTAACTTCGGAATATTGGTTAAGCAGGTTCCCCACGACCTTAGAATCTGTGGTATTTCTTTTTGAAGCTATCTGCTTAGCCATAGTAACAGTATCTTCCTCCAGCGTCAATGTTATTCTTCTTGTCATAACCTGCTTTTTTCCAAAGGTATAATTTACTTTATTAGTTTCCCATAATTGTTTCCAACTAAGCTTCAACCATTTCATGCAAATATTCCTTCTCCTCTTTAAATGCTTTACGGGGCTGTAATCCAAGTAGTTGGAACATCATATTGTCTTCATCGAAGCTAGGATTTGGCGTGGTCAACAGCTTGTCACCCGCAAAGATTGAGTTAGCACCAGCCATAAAACAAAGTGCTTGTTCAGCAATACTCATATTTGTTCTGCCGGCACTAAGGCGCACCATCGTTGCAGGCATCAATACCCTAGCTGTTGCAATCATGCGCACCATGTCCCAGATGTCAACTTTCTCATTGTTTGCAAGCGGCGTACCCTTTATTGGCACTAGTGCATTGATTGGCACACTTTCGGGATGCGCCTCCATTGTGGCTAAAGTATGCAACATTTTTATCCTGTCAGCATGTGTTTCACCAAGACCTATTATACCGCCGCAACATACAGAAACACCTGCCTTCCGAACATTATCCAATGTTTCTATCCTGTCCTCAAAAGTTCTTGTGGTGATAATCTCTTCATAATGCTCTTTGCTGGTATCAAGGTTATGATTATAAGCATACAAACCAGCATCAGCCAGTTTCTGCGCTTGTGTTTCGGTAAGCATTCCTAGTGTACAACACACTTCCATCCCCATTTCGTTCACACCTTTCACCATATCCAATACACGGTCAAAGTCCCTGTTGTCACGCACTTCCCTCCACGCTGCCCCCATACAAAAACGGGTACTTCCGGCATTCTTTGCCTTTTGGGCATATTCCAATACCTCATCTTTTTTCATTAATGCCTGCACGCCAACACCCGTATCATAACGTGCCGCTTGCGGACAATACGCACAATCCTCACTACAACCACCAGTTTTGATGCTCAACAACGTGCAAACCTGCACCTCTGCCGTGTCATTATATTTTCTATGCAAAGTGGCCGCTTTATAAATCAATTCCAAAAGCGGGGTGTTGTAAATGTCTTTAATCTCTTCTAAACTCCAGTTGTTTCTGATATCCGTGTTGCTCATACAATAATTTTAAGTGTGCAAAAGTAAGTTATGAGTTATGAATTATGAGTTATGAGTTATAACCAAGTACTAATAACTCATCATTCATCACTCCTAACTCATAACTAGTCTTTGTTTCATCGTTTCATATAAAATAATCCCTGCTGCCACCGATACATTGAACGAATCGAATTCAGTAGCCATTGGGATGGAAAAATAAGCGTCTGCCGCCTTGGCAAGATAAGGTTGCACGCCACGTTCCTCATTGCCCATTATGATACAGCAAGGCTCTTTTAGGGGTAATTCGTAAATTTTCTTCTCGGCTTTCATTTCACTAGTATAAACAGAAATGCCCTTTTCCCTTAATGTATCAACTGCTTTTATAAGGCTGTTTACTCGAATAATATGGATGTGTTCCAACGCACCGGCACTACTTTTCATAGCCTCTTCGTTCAGTGCGCCCACACCTTTATCCGGAATTATTATAGCTTGCGCACCACAACAAAAAGCACTACGGGCAATGGCACCAATGTTGCGCACATCGGTAATGCCATCCAACATAATCATCAATGGAATTTCTCCCTTCTCCTCAATTTCTTCTAGCACACTATCCAAATCTTTATATACCACCAAGGCAGCCAAGGCAATTACCCCTTGATGATTTGCCCGCGTCATAAAGTTTAGCTTTTCCGCAGGCACCATCTGCATCGGCACATCATATTCTTTACTTAATGCCCTAATCTGCGAAAGCACCTCGCCATTGGCATTTTTTTGCACCAAAATCTTGTCTATCACCCTACCACTTTGCAAAGCTTCCACCAGCGGTTGCCGCCCTATAATCATTGAATCTTTCTTCGACATTTTGTAAAATTAACCAATAATCCAATAAGAGGCATAAAGGGAAGTAAATACTCTATATTACAAGTCTGAAATGTTGTATTACACGCCTGAAATGTTGTATAACATGTCGGGGATGCCGTATAACACATCGGGAATGCTGTATAACATGTCGGGGATGCTGTATAACATGTCGGGGATGCTGTATAACACGTCGGGAATGCTGTATAACACATCGGGAATCTTGTATAACACGTCGGGAATCTTGTATAACACTGACCCCTCCTGAAATTACTTGACAGTTTTTGGTGTTAATATTAATATTTGTTTACCGTGATTTGGGCTATTACTTGTGCAAGGATACAGCTTTGTTTTTTACTCCTGCTTTTTGTTTTCAC